>Ga0123354_10009191_pt1 | contig 15100 bp, 3 predicted proteins | sample TergutLab28metaG_2_FD_97872 | JGI IMG/M metagenome (GOLD analysis project Ga0123354, IMG submission 97872) | Labiotermes labralis P4 segment gut microbial communities from Petit-Saut dam, French Guiana - Lab288 P4 | ecosystem: Host-associated > Arthropoda: Insects > Digestive system > Gut ...
ATGTAGGAGATATTTTAAATCCATTTTAATCCAATAATGTGGTTTTAAGTGGTTTGACAAGTATGTGCAATTAGTTGGTTTTAATAAATATTGTTATCACATTGCACGGTAATAAAATGAAAAAAAAATGTACCAGGAGGTTTGACATTACAGTATATATAATCCAGACTAACACAGAAGGGATTTAATACGATTGTATTAAATCGTAATTAAAGGAACATTTTTTAAGGAAGGGGTCTTTATCACATTAGTACGGTTTATACCTGTTTTAACCACTGATATTTTTATATTTTCTTGCTTGAAAATGACTGTTTAATCTTGAAATATGTAGCGATTATAAAAACAAATATTTTGTTCATAATTAAGATTTATGGAGCTGGCTGTATCATTTTGAATATATTAGGCAGGTTTAACTCTTTATTTATGAAAATTAGCTACAACAGCTTCCACTTGAAATTCATTCCTACTGTTGTTTAAAATTTTAGAAGACTGACTGAAGAACAAGTAAAGGAAAATTATGAATATGAAGAAGCTAAGTGAGAAACACTACATTTATTGTGAGGGAGAGAGAGAATTGAGTGTTTTGACTGTTCTGAAATAGTGCCATCTCCTTCTTCTGTTAAAGACAGGCTGGCGACAAGGTAGAATGTTGGGACGTAAAGAAGGTAAGGTGATGAGTAGTGGACTTTTGAGTCTGCAGCAGGCCAAAGAATTTGAGCATATTGGCTGGGATTTTAATCTCGTAATTGTGAGGCTGAGTTAGGACGAATCTTTGTTGACGATGAAAGGGGTGTGTTTGGACTGAAATTTTGAAGTGAATGCTGACAGCGCTGCACCAAAGCATGCACGGCAACTTATCGTTTGCAAGAAAGAAAAACTGCATGACGTTTAACATTTTCATCAATCATTTGTTCATGCGAAGTTTCAATGGACATTAGGCTTTGGTGTTTAATGGTAGTCGTGACGCATTGTTCTGGAAAATTTGGAGTTACTTCAAAGTGAATTTTGGCTGCATGTCCCCAGCCCGTCAGGAGCCACGTACTCACACACGGCTAGACCTACGTTAACCCTTTAAACGCCGAGTTAAATCCCATCTGCCATTTGCTGGCATTGTTAGGAGCTCACCATATTCTCCACATTAGCAGGATAATGGTTAATGTTACTGCAGGATAGGGTAATAAGGGTACGTTAATGCTGCCTAAGCCTACTGTTGGCTTTACCTCATAATTTATTATTGGATTAGCACGGAAGTACGAATCCAGTGTAACTCACAGCTACTTCCCCATACAATAATAACCGACTAGTCTTCATTATAGTTTAGGACTATATTCCCTGCAAGTTAGAAGCTGGGAATTTTTACATAGTGTAGACGAAATTAAATCTTCGTTGAACTCATTTATGCTGTGCATCATGAAGACCGAAGAGCTCTACAGGGAAATAGTCTGTATTTATTGTGATATTCACACAAAACCCGAAATAAATTTTTTGGAAAAAATATAAGAGTTTTTAAACATTACAGAACTTGTTACATTTAGTGACCACTGTCCTTTTAACAATTAAATTTGAGGTATGATGGGAAATGTTGCGTGGTCTATGTTATCCCGTGATCACTGTGTAGGCGCTTTGTGACAAGGAACTTACTACACACTGTCTGAAGTATTATTCAGTGAGTTACTTAAATCCAGTCCCGCTGCCAACTTGCTGTCTTTGATCGTAACTTGTAGCGGATACCCATGTCGTTTAAGTTGCCTAACTCCAAGGAGTTAGCGCACTTCCTCTTAGCTACAGTATTTACGGTGTAACTGTTCTTGGTCAGGCAGTCAACCATAACAGGAAGGAGAAACACAAGAAGGTGAAGGGGGGATCGGGAAGGAGTTTGAAGAGAAGCCAACTGGAAATCTAACACAGCATCCCTAACAGTTGCAAAATGTAGATGAGGGGTGAGGTTGAGTAGTTGGGGGGGGGGATGTGGAGAGAGAGAGAATTTCCTTGCAAGGTGCTGATGTCGCCGTAAGGGTGTAAATGTCGGGCATGTAAATAAAGATGAAGACGAGAGAAGTAAAGTTTTAGTTACATGTGCTTCTTCAGTGACATTCTTCCATAGGCTAAAGTTAATGCTTTGTGTTAAAACTAAAAGTTTTGAGCTGTGTATTTGCGTAAAAGGTTTGTTACTGATAACAAGAGGCAGATTTCTTGACGAATAGTAGGAATTACCGCCCTAACTCGAAGACTTAACACATATTCACGAAAAGCAGTTGCTTATTTAAGTCTGATATTATTTATCGTCCAGGTTTGATACTAAAACTAGGCGTTTTTGAAGAAAGAGGATAACAGTTTGGTCATTTGTAGAGAGCTTGTTGTAATTATCTGCAATCAAAAAACTAACTTACTTCGATGCGTTCTTATTGTATTGTATATTCTGTTAACTGGCAATGAAAAATCTTATGCTAGTCACATACAAAAGTATTCGAATGGTTGCTAGGCCACGGAGATTAGCGCCCTTCATCGGACACCAACATTTGACAACACATGCAGTTTCTTACATCACCATAAAAGCGGGTGCAATTTCTGAAACCGTATTGTTACTTTGGGATGTTAGGCTATAAACAAAGTCCAGAAAGCAAGTAAACCTGCTCGTTGCATTTAAATGACACAGTTGAAAAATATGTCGTAAATAAATATAGTATATATTTTGAATAAGCTATTTACCCATAAAACATGACAGATATTTCTGATAAATAACGGACCTTATTGACAGATTTAATGTGTCAGGGCTTGTGGGTTGGGTTAAAATATGTGGCTATCAAGACATTTTGTTTTGAATGCGCTTTTCGGATGATGTTAGTAATAATTCCGAGAAAAATAACATGCGTGTTTTTTTTAAACAAATTAACGTGTAATGCCTGCTTGATTTTTTTTTTAGGCTGTCAAGAGCTATTCACTGCCGTTCTGACACGTTTGTTACGTATTTTTAGTCTTTTTCTGAACACGATATATCATGTAGGTTTTTAATATGTTGGCCTACTTATGATCAGGGTGACCGCGGTAGCACTGTGGTTAAGGTGCTGTGCTACAAATCGGAAGGTCGCTGGTTCGATCCCAGCTGTTGTCAGTGGAATTTACATTGACATAAAATCCTTCCGATCGCACTATGGCCCTGGGGTCGACTCAGCCTCTAACAGAAATGCGTACCAGGAGCATTTCCTGAGGGTAAAAGCGGCCGGTGCGTAAGGCTGACAACCTTACCACCATCCTGCGCCGTTGTCATGAATTCTGGGAACCTTAACTTCCTGGAACCCTCTGGGCCTCTCCGGGCCTGTAACGGGTCTGCTTTTCCTTTACCTTTTTCTTATGATAAACTAACAAAGAAGAAAAGCCATCAATACATTAGTGATGTGTTTAAGAGGCAGTAGAACTTCTCTTCTTTCACATTCACCTATGATTTTTATTTGTAACGGTAAACCGTTTCATACTGAGTTACATCTTGTTTCTTGCTGACGAGAGGTTGAAGAGATGCAATTACTTGTTCGCCTGTTGTTTGGATTGGTAGGCAGGACGAGTGTCTCGTGTGCTGCCTAATTGTTCCTGCTGGCGCTGTAGCGAAATGACTGTCATTGTAGGCTTGGGGTGGATCCTAAGAGTATTTGGGAGGAAAAATCTGAATATCGTACTTTAAACTGAAGGTGACAAGCAACTGTTCTAGTGATCTAGTATTTACTGTCTTTTTACAATTTTAATTCGCGAAGAGCAAGTCTTTCTTGAACGGCAAATAGCCTGTAATCTAATCAAGGAATTCAGCGAAGTTTCTACAAAGGGTTTAAAAGACTCTGCCCAAAGCCGAGGACATGTCGTAGCGCCTCATACTACACTGGAATATTACTTTAACGAATTGCTGGTCACACTCTCAAAACTCAAGTTGAAGGAACACAATTTCCCTGCTGCCTGGGATTATTGTCGACGCCACTGGCTGCTATCTGGGATACCTCTCCGTTCGCTACCAATAACGGAGCCCTGCCTTTGCAAAGAGGCATTAAATTATGGTCGATTTCAGGCTTCTGCCGCGGTGTGAACGAGTTTTTCGCTCTTCTGGGTTTTGTGCAGCTTAGATTAGTGGTTTATTATTGACGTTTCAGGACACCCTATCAGTCCCCATCTGCAAGAATCAAGCCTGCTGCGTAAAATCCAGAGCAGCGAAGATCTCAGACATTAAATTATATATCTTACCTTATTATGATTTGTAACAAAATGTCCTCTTACATTTCTCGGTCAGGTGACGGAGTAGACTGAACAAAATTTGGTGATGTTACTTAAGTGCTCATGGTAAAGGGGAGACAGTGACTTAAATGATATTGCAATATAGACAGATCGACGTGTTAAAACCGCAACAAACTTCAATATGGAGCGTTAAATTTAGAGGCTTTCGTGGGAAATTGAAAGGCCAGGTTAGCAAAAAGGCTATGATTAAGTAAGATGGCTACTTAGCTATCCGTACAAGGGCGAGAGAATAAGTCGAATTGGCCTGTTTTGTAGTAAGAGACTTGTCACAGGATTCGATAGCACATATCATGACGAGACTTAGTTTGCTCTTAGGATATCTACGTCGATAAGAAATTACGGCTAGACAGTATCATTATTGTTTGTTAGCGTCACACATTGCCAAAGTAAAATTGGTAGACAAATGATTAAGAATTGAACTTTGGAGAGAATACACAGCAATGTACAATAGACCGCGATTTATAATAGAACTAACATTTCGCTTGCAGTCTTTGTTTCGTGCGCTGTCAGTGAGTCAGAACCTGCAACTTCGAAGAAAAGGTGGATGTTAAGAGACGGTTTGGGAAATGTTGTGGTCTAATGGAGATTTTTTCGGCATTTTCCTGGAGAGGCTGAAGAAAACAATGAAGACCCTGACTAAGGATAACAAGTGTCCTAGCCGAGATCCAAAAAACGCTTCTGCATGTATATATATATAACCGTTGTTCATTCCTGATTGACAAACAAAGTTGTTACTTTAAAGATTATTTACTAATACTTCTTTTCCTCCTCCTCCTCCTACTGCTGCTACTACTACTGCTGCTACTGCTACTACTGCTGCTACTGCTACAGTTATTACTAATTATAATAATACTATTAAGTTACGAGTGTAAACAAATAGCTCGTCTGCTCCATGACAGTATCCTCATTCTGTATTTGAAACTCAGCAGAACTACGTAATTTGATGCCACACACCTCCTGTGCAACTGTATTAATACATGTACACACAAACCTTCGCGTCCAATTCGACGCAAAATATTTGTTAGTCACTACGCTTACATGTTTCGGCCACAGGATATTGTCATATTCAGGAAGCTACAATGGCCATCTTCAGGAAGCTAAAATGGCCATCTTCAGGAAGCTATAATGGCCATCTTCAGGAAGCTACAATGGCCATATTCAGGAAGCTACAATGGCCATCTTCAGGAAGCTAAAATGGCCATCTTCAGGAAGCTATAATGGCCATCTTCAGGAAGCTACAATGGCCATCTTTAAGGAAGCTAAAATGGCCATCTTCAGGAAGCTATAATGGCCATCTTCAGGAAGCCACAATTGCCGTCTTGAGGAAGCTACAATGGCCTTTTCGTGAAGCTACAATGGCCATCTTCAGGAAGCTACAAACTTCTACGAAGAAGTTGGCATCTCCCTGAACTTGGCCATATCCTGTGGCCTAAACATGTAGGAGTGAATAATAAACACTGCGCAACGAGTTTGAAATGAAAGCTTGTGTGGAGAATTGCGTAACAATTGACACTGTGCCATTTGAAAGATTAGGCAGTGAAGTGGTAACGTGTTTGGTGACGGAAGCAGAAGGCAGTTGTGAATGTCGTTTGAGAAACTCGTAGGAGGCGCAAGTTGGGAACAACTTGTCTCTTGCAAGAAGCGAGCGTGAAGTTTGGGGGCGGGGTGGGAGGGGGTGGGGTAGTACCATGTACATTGTAGTAGACACTGCTATTTGCATCGACAACAACATTGCGTTCGCACAGCGGGTTTGGTTCTGATTAAATCCATTCAGTGGAATTCAAATACTGTAGAAGATGAGTGAAGCCGCTGTGTAGCGCCCGAGCGTTGGAATTAATTCTCGCTTCAGCGCTCCTCAGGTGGAATATACATTTCGGCACAGGGACTGCCACGTCCTGTCGTAACTTCTCGACAGAGAACAGAAATAAAATAGTTTACGTCGCTGCTGAGACCAGTTAAACGTGTGTATTGGTATACACAGTAAACACAGACGTGCACACTGTCATGGGGAGACGAACATACACACTTCCGGTCCAAAACCATACATTGTTACGATACCACAGTACAGCATTATGGACATTTGCAGCTGCCAGTATATATATGCTTTCGTCCAACATAGGTTGTTTTGCAGTGTGCTTATGGTGAAACAAAGTGTGTTGTTTTGTTGCAGTTATCAGTATTTAACTGGTGGTGTCTGAGTGAAACAGGTTAGAGTATCACATGATGTATCGAATATGGAAAGTTACGTAGTTTATGTATGTATGTATGTATGTATGTATGTATGTATGTATGTATGTATGTATGTATGTATGTATGTATGTATGTATGTATGTATGTATGTATGTATGTATGCATGCATGTATGTATGTGTTGTATATATATATATTACGTATGTATGTGTGTGTATGTGTGTATGTATGTATGTGTTGTATATATATTATGTTTGTATGTGTGTGTGTATGTATGTATGTCTGTATGTGTTTTATGTGTATTATGTATGTATGTGTGTGTATGTATGTATTATGTATGTATGTGTGTATGTATGTATGCATGTATGTATGTATTTGTTGTATATATATTATGTATGTATGTGTGTGTGTGTATGTATGCATGTATGTATGTGTTGTATATATATTATGTATGTATGTGTGTGTATGTGTGTATGTATGTATGTGTTGTATATATATTATGTATGTATGTGTGTGTGTATGTATGTATGCATGTATGTATGTCTGTATGTGTTTTATATGTATTATGTATGTATGTGTGTGTATGTATGTATTATGTATGTATGTGTGTATGTATGTATGCATGTATGCATGTATGTATGTATTTGTTGTATATATATTATGCATGTATGTGTGTGTGTATGTATGTATGTATGTATGTATGTATGTATGTATGTATGTATGCTTGTATGTATGTATGTATGTCTGTATGTATGTGTGTGTGTATGTATGTGTGTGTATGTATGTATGTATGTATGTATGTATGTATGTATGTATGTATGTGTGTATTTGTGTATGCATGTATGATTTATGTATGTCTATGCTATATGTGTTTGTGTGTGTGTGCGCTATGTATGTATGTATGTATGTATGTGTGTATGTGTGTATGCATGTATGATTTATGTATGTCTATGCTATATACGCATGTACGTATGTTGTTTTATGCATGTAAATATTTATGTGCAAATGTTATATGCAGGTATGTAAGTATATGTGTATGTGAGTATGTATGCGTGTAACTTCACCTGATTAAAGGAAGGGCTGTTCATTTTCTAATCGAATTATTTTACTGCAGTATTTCTATCATTAACAAACTTTGTTCAATCCTTCTTCTGATGTTTGAAGGCTATAAATGTACCGAATGTTTATTTTATAAGGATATCGGCAGCAGAACATTGCTTTTTGTGGAATATAAAGCAGCTTATCTCGCGCTCTATTTTCGCTTTCATCATTTTTTAAAATGTTTTCCATCCCGAAGTGTTACAACACATAAATACAACGTGTCAGTCAATAACACAACAATTTATTTTTTACACAGTAAAAATAGTATATTGTCAGGGCGAAATGTTTCGACCTTCAATGGGTCATCTTCAGGCCCTCTGAGAAACAGGCCCAAGAGCTATCTATAATTCAATGCATTGCCGGATACCAAATATTTATAGATTATGTAAAAGGAATGTAAAATACACGAGTTTTTTATATTGGGATCTAAGTAACAGTCTAAGCTTTAAAGAGTTAAAAATTATCTGAGATGGTGGTATATTAAATCCAGTTGTGTATAAAAAATTTGTTTTACATTTAATTTTAAAACGTGAACTTTTTAGGGCGTGTTCACATTTCAAAATTGAAAGTTAAACCAAGTTTTATACAGCCTTTTATACACAATTGGTTTTAATATATCACCATCTCAGATAATTTTTAACTTTTTAAAGCTAAGATCCTAATATACACAAACTCATGTATTTCACATTCCTGTAATATAATCTGTAAACACTTGGGATACCGCAATGCATTGATATATAGATAGTTCTTGGATCTGTTTCTCAGCGGGCCTGAAGATGATCCAGTGAAGGTCGAAACATACTATTTTTATTGTGTACAAAATAAAATGTTATGTTATTGACTGACACGTTGTATTTATATCGCTTTCATCAGCTTCACAGAAATGATTTTAATTCCTCTTGTCATTCTTCCTGAAAGAATTTAGTTGAATTCATAGGTCTGGAATAACGAAGTTTGTTGGCGGCGGCTTAGTTCAGAACGTCGCCAGCAGCGTGACACACTGCAGCTGAAACCCCAGGCTCCAGTTTAAAAGAAATAACTTCCAATTTAAATTATTTGTATTTGCTCTAACATTGTGGCCAATGAGGGCTGTTTGACCGTGCATCTTTCTCATGAAATAAAGTGAAATGCCAACTTGATGCAACTGGGTAATTTTATTGACGTATTCTTAGCTCGACATGTTTCGGGTACATACACCCATCATCATCAGGAGCATTAGATGTTGAGTTGCAGCATATGGTTTTCTGCACCGAGTTTTTGGATGGGTGGTGGTCTTGACAGCCGCTGCCTAGGTAGTGTGTACGGTGCGGATGGTGCTGTTCACGGCACCATCCGCACCGCACCCACGACCTACACAGCGGCTCTCAAGACAATCACCCATCCAAAAACTCGGTGCAGAAAACCATATGCTGCAACTCAACATCTAATGCTCCTGATGATGGGTGTATGTACCCGAAACATGTCGAGCTAAGAATACGTCAATAAAATTACCCAGTTGCATCAAGTTGGCATTTCACTTTATTTCAGTGTGTCCAATATTATTTTATTCCCATACGGATTTATGGCACATATTAATGTTCCTCTTGTTTCTGTTCGGAATGTAATATCCTTTCCGCTTAAGCAGTATCTGTAACGAATTTTTAATTGCTGCTGATTGAACTGAAGTTTTATAAAATCCTTGTAATAGAACCACATTTGGATTTTTTGAATTCTAAAAAGAGGCAGTTTTCAAAAACTGAGTAATAGGCAATGTCATAATGTCATAATCCAGTACAACTAACCCTTTTAAATAGGGCATAAAAAATATGAAATTACATTTTTGTGACCAACGCTGAGCGCCATCAAAAGTAACAGTGGTTGTGCGAAGCTTCTCAGTATTCATCCGATTTTGCTGATAAGATAGCTTGATCTCGTTGAGTTACTTATCATGTTCTTCGGCTTCAGTTGTGTCCGTTGTTTGGATGTATCCGATATTACGACGGTGAGCGTCAACAGCTTGAGCTGCGTTGACGGATATTTAGAATGGTCCTAAAAAGCGGAGGAATTTGTAAATGCTTTACGTTCTAACTGAGAGAGTGACAAACCCTCTTACTTACTAGCTGAGAGAGTGACTAAACCCCATAAATACCAGCCGGGAGAGTGACTAAGCCATTTACTTACTAAATGAGAGAGTGACTAAACCCCATACGTACCAGCTGGGAGAGTGAGTAAGCCACTTACTTACTAAATAAGAGAGAGAATAAACCCCATACGTACCAGCTGGGAGAGTAACTAAGCCACTTACTTACTAAATGAGAGAGTGACTAAACCCCATACGTACCAGCTGGGAGAGTGAGTAAGCCACTTACTTACTAAATAAGAGAGAGAATAAACCCCATACGTACCAGCTGGGAGAGTGACTAAGCCACTTACTTACTAAATGAGAGCGTGACTGAACTCCATACTTACCAGCGGGGAGAGTGACTAAGCCATTTACTTACTAAATGAGAGAGTGACTAAACCCCATACCTACCAGCGGGGACAGTGACTAATCCACTTACTTAGTAAATGAGAGATTGACTAAATCCGATACGTACCAGCCGGGAGAGTGAGTAAGCCACTTACTTACTAAATGAGAGAGTGAATAAACCTCATACCTACCAGCGGGGAGAGTGAGTAAGCCACCTATTTACTAAATAAGACAGTGGTTAAGCATCATACGTACTATCTGAGAGAGTGACTGAGTCTCCTACGTCGTAAAAAAGCCGTACTACTGACGCCGCTTTAGAGAGAGTATCAGTAGTACATCATATTTGAAAGGACTCGGGTTCAAATGTCGGTTAGATTAACCTTATCGCTTACCATGTAGTTCTTTGAAGGTGCTGTAAAATGCGAAACGTCACTGAAATGATTTTGAAATACTTCCATCCTCACAGCAAATGAAATATACTGCATGACATTTCGAATACCCAGTTGCGCAGTATATTTTATTTGCAGTGATGATGGAAATAGTTCAGAAACATGTCAGTGACGTTTCGAACGTTACTGTGATTGAGAAGACTGAAACATGGTTAGTCCATCCTTACAGATGTCGGGATACGTTCAGTTGGACTGCAAGCTCTTAGTTACAGATCCTTTCCTTTTTATCATGCTATACTTTTGTGCGTCCTGTCTTAAGTTTGGTCCAACATAACACCAGTGATCATGTTTATACCGTGCATCAATGACAATTAAAACACTTTATTATCCAACACATTGCCAAATATATAATTCATAGATACAATTAGAAATATCATAAAATATTTAAAATTGCTCCAACATGTTTCGGATCACAATAGATCCGTCATCAGGGAGCTTTACAGAGTGCTTGGCTAAAATTAGAGTAATGGTTCTATCTCGTCCGTTGATATGGACGTAGTCGATGCTATGGCAGCATATTTGCCCGTGGTGCGTGTGTGTGCTGCACAGTCTAGAGAGGCACACTGTAGACTGCCTCTAGACTGTGCAGTACACACACACACCACAGGCAAATATACTGCCATAACAGCGACTACGTCCATATCAACGGACACGATAAAACCATTACTGTAATTTTAGCCAAGCACTCTGTAAAGCTCCCTGATGATGGATCCATTGTGATCCGAAACATGTTGGAGCAATTTTAAATATTTTATGATATTTTATAATAATTCTAATTGTATCTACGAATTACATATTTGTGCATCTGTTGGATAATAAAGTGTTTAATAACACCAGTGATTCAGCGAATAAATTATCTCGCTGTGTACTTAACATCTACCGCTCTTCACGATATCAAAGTTGTAGTGGAAGTAAATGTGGTGAGTAACTAATCATACACACCAGCAAATACAAATAGTACTTTTAAGAACTGCACATAAATTTCAGAATTTCTACATGTTGCGACAAAACTATCTGTCCCAAATATGTGCTCTGTGTGTTGTGTCACCACCCTATATCTATTTTATACTTCAACATACATTGTGAATCACATATTTAGAACTTAATATTTTGTAACTTTACATTGGTTTGTTTGTCTCTGTAATATATCCTTCGAAAGACACCACCATCCTGAAGATGGCCACGAAAGGTGACTGAAACATGTATCAGGTTTACAACGATTATAATGTAATAACTTCATGTATTTTCATATGTACTTGTTGGTTTTATTCTCATAGTGAAGGATCAGTGAATGGTCATGAAAAGTTAAAAAAACTATGACATGTTCTGAGAGTGTGTTTGTTGCCTTTGGTATCCAGCATACAATACGCGTGCGCCATATTGCCATCTGTGGCCCCTCTGGCTGTACAATATTTTTACACATTATCTCGTAAACAGTAAAATTTTCGAAAAAAAGAAATCTTAACCAATACAAAACAAATATTTTGATTTTCTCTACAATTTTTGTCTCAAACTTTTCCCATTCTAAGAAGAATTAAGCGAGGTGTGATCAAAGTTGTTTATTGGTCCTCATGCAATGTACCCGTTATTTTTGTCGGATTTTAAAGAAACTCTAATTTTCTCAACAGATTTTCGAAAAGTGACATAATATCAAATTTCAAGAAAGTTCGTCCAGTACAAGCCGATTTGTCCCATGCTGAGAGACGGAGGGGTGGACAGACGGACAGATAGACACGACGACGCTAATAATCACTTTTCACAATTTTGCGAACTCGCCTAAAACCTAATTAGTTAATCCTGTATGCGGAATAGTTACTATTTGTTCATAGAACCATACGAACCTGTAATTACAGTCTGTGGGAAAGGGTAAAATATCTGGTGGTACATGAAGTAATCGCTAGGCTCTAAAACTTAAGGGTATTGGAAGTAGTTATTGATTTGTTCTTGGTAACATTAGGATTTACACGTTGGTCATAAAAATTAAGTTGGCTTAGTTTTGTTTGTATTGTAATGATAGCTGACAGCGTCAATTTGTGATCGCTACAGACGGCATTGTAATGCACATGTCGACCTTGAAGCGCCACTGCATTTCAGCAACCTTTACTGCTCTTCTCAGTGCCCTTTATTATCATTACTTTTTTTTACTCTTGTTGGCAAGTTGTGATAATTTTCCGGTCCATATTGGTAACTTCGGATATCAAAATATGACCAGATTATATTTTCAGCACGTACAGGTATTGTTCAACGTCAGTGAACCTTTTGCTTCCACGGATCAAGGTGGAGAAAACTGCACATCTTTCTGTGGTTGTGAAAAACCAGGGAGTCAAGGACCAAAAAACTTTTCCCTTAGAATATATTACACAGTGCATAAAACAATATAGTGCAATATCTGCAAGTGTTTGGTATAATTTCTGAAAGAATTTGGAGATGTTAATTGAATGTAATTACTTGGTCATGTTACAACACAGCGGATAAAGCACTATAATTTCTTATTTCCCACAGGGGGGATACTCGGTATTCTTCGATGAATGATTGCACTCCTCAGTATCAGAGATTAATTTTGAAAAAAAATTTTTTTTAAATTTTGATAATTAGTTTTTTTCCTGAGTCTTGAGATTGGCAATTAGGAGTAATAAGTCTTAACTTCTTGTAATTAAAAAAACCCGTTTCAGTTACTAGATGTTCCTTGACGCCCTGTAAAATAAAAGAAGCAAAACCCTTTAGTCACAACAGCCTGCTTCAAATGCTGACCCCGAACATTTATTCTTTTTGGCGTAACTCTTAACTACTAGAAGCATCTCCGCAGCTACAGACTGGCGTCTTTGTTGACTTTGAGTTGATGCATTTTGACTCAACATCTGTAATTCACAGTATCTTAATACATTCCTACGTTTTCGCACTTGGGAAGATTTTATATTTCAGTGACCGTTTAGAAAGAAACAAGTTGCACTAGATTCAGTAAAAAGTGTAACATGTCGGAGAATTTAGTGGTACATACTGCAGTTAGAGTTTACACATGTTATTCTTTTAATATTTCCTTAGAAACTTATTTTTGTCAGTGATAGGAATGGTATAAAACCAATCAACGACGAGGAAGCATAAGTAGAGCAAATAGTCCCGTTCTACCAATTAATTCCGATGTCCTCCGTAAAAGAAATCACATTTTCATTCCGTCAGGGTCATAAAGTGGAAATCTGTTTATACAAAGACAATACGTTCGTAAGCCATATCAGAGTTGTAAAGTCGATACACCTGTCTCCTGACGAACACAGAAACTTATCGACGTTGATTACTGGTCGACGAGATTGGAATCATCTCCGCAGAAATAAGAAGTTTGCATGGAATACAGCCGGTCTATAGGGTTTAGTCCCTGAAGAGGCGGTGCTTGTTGGTGAAGAAACATGTGGTTATGGTGATGATGGTGATGATGATGTGGGTGATGGTGGTTGTTGGATTCCAGTGACGCATTTCCACCTCCGTTGTAGGGATAGCTGATGAACCCGTTGTCCATTTTACTGTCGTCGTGTTGACTGCCCCCTGTAAACAAAACAAGCAAACACACACGTTTGTGACATGACCATTAGCTTTTATAGTATACACTAGGAAGGAAAACAGAGCTTTACGTGAGGAATAACAAGTTTTAGTATATAAAGCGGATCTTAAGTTAACAGAATAATAGGGGGATATAGGGGGAAACTATTATACGTTTCACAGCTCTCTTTTATAGCGGCAGAGCTGTGGTTAGGGAGATTAGTCACCGTCCTTTCACAGAAATGACGGGTTTTATCTCAGGCAACTCATGTGCGTTTTCTCCGAATGTTTCTGTTTTCCCCGTCTACTTAATTCCATAAGTGTTTCATACTTCGATGCATCTACTATCGGCGCTAAATAATAATGTTAACCACTGACAGCACCATAAAGTAAAACAATTTTATCTCTCTGTTTTATAGCACACTATAAAGCCAAACAGGTCTTTTCGCGCTTCATTTTTCATTGTTTTTTGTGGTGTTGAAGGTGTGATGTTGTTATTCTGGTATGATTTGGTAAGTACATGAAGGATGTGGTCTGTTTTAAGATCACACCATGACCAGGAGATCTTAAAGAATGCAACCTGAATCCGACCAACCGAAATGAGGCATCGTGCTGCTCGGTGGATTATACAGGATGCCCTTTAAACTGGTGAACTCCTTAAAGTGGACGGATTGGTCTTCAGTACTGATGAACTGCATGGACTGAGGTCCTTCTTAGATACTATCAGTAGCTCAGTCAGTACGCCTGGTGTGACGTCAAGGTTCCTTCGTATGTTCTCAAGATTCTGCCTCTGATCGCTGTTTTAGCTTTATTAATCTCCACCATAATATATTAACTTACAAACCATTTTAATTATCTACTTCCCTATATGACTAGGTATTCATTGTAGTCTACTATCTTAACTTTAGAATTCTGAAATGAGTCATTTACTTTATCTTCCATTATATATATATATATATATATATATATATATATATATATGTGTGTGTGTGTGTGTGTGTGTGTGTGTGTGTGTGTGTGTTTTTGTTGTTTTGTGTGTGTTGTTTGTTTTTTTGTGTGTTTTTCTAATATTATGTGTTTTCTCATCTGTTTTTTTTTTTTTTTTA
>Ga0123354_10009192_pt1 | contig 15099 bp, 11 predicted proteins | sample TergutLab28metaG_2_FD_97872 | JGI IMG/M metagenome (GOLD analysis project Ga0123354, IMG submission 97872) | Labiotermes labralis P4 segment gut microbial communities from Petit-Saut dam, French Guiana - Lab288 P4 | ecosystem: Host-associated > Arthropoda: Insects > Digestive system > Gut ...
CCTCAGAATATTTCCACTATAAAACATTTATTCATGAAAATTGCTTAGAAAACTAAAATGACAAATTCCAGGAGAACCTCTCGCGGCCCGGTATAATTGATGCCAGGGCCCGGTACCGGGCCGTGGCCAGGCGGTTGAGAAACACTGATTTATGGCGACTGGCTCTTTGAAGAAACTGCCTCCGAGCAATTAGTTTCATGCAACCTAAATCCATAGTTGCAAGAAACGAACGCTTTGATTCTGGATATGACAAAAGGACATGGAGTGTACATCGGATTTCAAGCAACTGCAGTTTACTGCTTGAAACTCAGCGCACGTGTTTTGCCCGTCAAATACCTGGATAAATGCGCTAGTTTTATGCACCCTTTAAGTTTCACGTCGCATGAGACTGATCGCTTGAAACCAATTTTCGTCTTGCTTGCGACGCGAAATTAAAGAGCACTGAAAAATGTGACGCTCTTGTTCTGTTGACCGGTCTAACATTCAAGCATGTGACGCAGGTAACAGCTATTTAAACTGGACAGTTGTGTGATTGACTGCTCGTCAGCTTTGTGCTGTCGGCCGTCCGTGCTCTATGATTGACCTGCTGATGTCCGACTATCGTACTTTTCCCCCTGTAATTCCATGAATTGCACATCACCATTAACCTTTTAAAGCCTAGATGTCAGTATATATACCACTAGTCTTAACGTTAAAAAATGCTACATTCTGCCCACAGAGTATTTATACGTTCTGTACACTCATTCATTCAGTAATCTGTCTTATGACACGTCCAAAGCTTCCTCCAAAGTGAGCTGTCCACACAGTGCGATCTAGAGCTTTCTCCTTCAAATGAGAATATCCTCTCCTTAAGGTCATCCAGTAGCTTCCTACTTCTTCTTCCTCGTCTTCCTGTCACTTCTTTTATCCTTCCTTCGATAACCTGTTGTAGAAGGCAGTTTCTACGCAAAATGTGACCAATCCATTTAGCCTTCCGTTTATCATGTAGAATATTCATCTGCTCCTTGACTCTAAGTAATACTTCTTCATTTCTCACATGATCGGTCCAACTGATCCTTTCCATCCTTCTCCAGCACCACATTTCAAAACCTTCCAGCTGTTTCTGATCTACTGTCCGAAGCGTCCAAGTTTCAGCACCACATAAAGCTATGTTCCAATTGCAGCACTTCACTCGTTTCTTCCTTAGTTTTAAATCCAACGTGCTAGTAAAAAGAGCCCTCTTCTTGTTAAATACAGCTTTTGCCATAGCAATCCTGGATTTAATCTCACAAGTACATGCTTTGTATATATCTTAAAAAAATGAACTTTTTCTTGTACAGCATAAACTGATTGGTTTCGTAACTGAGGAGACAAGTGTTTACTGCGCGGTACGGACTGGGTCTTTAAATACAATATTAGATTTCATCCTTAGATAGTTAACCAGTATTTCCCATGATACAACGGCTAACGATGCACTTTCCCGGCGGTAAAGAGGCCAAAGGTTGGGGATGACAACCCACCCCTACTGACAGCCGAAGTTAAGAGTGAGTACAGCTACACCTCTATTCTCCCGTCCGTCCCTTCCATGGGATGTTATGGCGTGACCTTTCCCTTAAATAGTATGACCTTGAAACGTGGTTTTTTAATTTGAGGGAATGGTATGAATAACAAGTGCTGACAAATGTTTGAAGACGAGATGTTTGGACAAGAGAAATATGAAATAAGCAAACAATTCCGGATACTGCCTGACAAGAATCGACGGAACGTGCACCAACCGCGTGATGTTAAGATGAATAAAATATTGGAGGCTAAGGTGGGTTCAGCAGCGAGCATCTGCGATGGGAAAACAACGAAAGCACACGGAGAATTGGTAGGGAAACTTGTTGAGAAATGTCAGCTTGAAAGACCGAGAAGACGAAGGGAAATATTGTACTGTATTTTGGGGAAGTAGATTGTGCAAATGGGCGTTGGGTGGAATGAGAGATTGCTGGGCGAAAGGAAAGAAGTTCCATCGGCTGACCCTTCGAACATGACGGTTCAGCTGTTACCCTTCCCCCCTCCAACATTCTTTCACCTGTACCACTCCGCTGCAGGGGTTGTTAACACTTTCTGTGACATGAGCACCTTTGAGAGTCTGGTGAAAACTACGGATCCCTTCTTAGAAACATGGATTTAAATACGTAAGGTAAAATACATAGACATTGGATCAACGTATTACAATCTATATTACAATTTGTGTTACAAAGTAAACCAATTAAGCTCAAATACATTTTTCAAAATATTAAGAAATAACAAATATATAATATTGTAATGTATGTGCTTCTTTAATAATAATAATAATGGGAATAAAAGTGAATTTAAAAAGAAGCAAACTTAAATTACATTCTTTTTTCTTAAAAAAAATACATTGCATTGCTAAGGGGAATGTATTCTGGTTTCCCTTTCTTAGGCTACAATAATTTTAGATGGTGAGATTTATTGAAGTTAACAAAAAGTTTGGAGTCTGTTGGCCATAAATTACTTTGCTGCAGAATGAACAGCCAAATTTCAATTAGTGAAAATAAAGTAGTAATTTTTTTCCCATCCAAGATCAACGGACCCCCTAAAATCTACCCAGTTTAAGAACGTCTGGTCTAGTTATTTTTTAATGGTTTTTGATGACCAGCGCTTTGCGCTGAATCGCCTACGTCACAATGATCAGTAGGGGAAAAAGACGGCAGGCTAAGCAGTGTAGCCACATGCGTCATTGTCTGCCGTGCACGGTATTAATTTCCGTGACGTCATTTCATTTCAGCAAATTGTGAAATATCCGTCCTTGTTCTTAACAGTATTGCACACCACGTCCACATTAACAGGACCTTAACACACCTTATACCATTTACTTAAAACTTACAGTGAGTACAAAATTAAGGTTTCATGTCGATAATCACGACCACAGACAGTTTATTTTGGTTGCCACTTAACTTACTGAGATCCCTAATACTATACAATGCTGCAATCGGCACAGCGTGGCCGCTGCTAGTCTCGCCTCGGGACGGCCAGGCAGTTTTATCTGTTTCAAAAACATTTACTCTCTCCCTCTCTCTCTCTCTCTCTCTCTCTCTCTCTCTCGAGTACATTAATAGTTTCAGTTACTGCGGACGTTTTTGAAACGGAGAGTAAACACCGGATGGTGCATGCTCAGTGCTTCCGTTCTGACCAGCTTGACTGTTCGCCCACGCGTCAACACGTGGCAAGTAATCTGGTCTTTGTAATGCGATTTTCCTTGCGTGTAATTGTATTCAAATCTGTGGGCTTTAAAACACTAACGGGTGGTGGCAGCCACTTAATCGATCATAGTAGTTCCTGAACTTAGCTAAAACGTACGAGCAGGCTAAATCACGCCCTTACAGCCAGGGTGCGCCATCGGTACTGTAATTAAGGTTCAATATCATGGTTATTCTAAGTGTTTTGATGACCCTTAGTAGCACGGTCTCAGTGATGCAAAGTGAACTGTCATGTCTGATGAGCACTGCACGCTGGTAGGTTTGTCTTAACTTAGAATGTTAGCAGAAGGAAACCTCAGGCACGTGTTAAAATCTTAGCGAAACGCCCGTCAGCAAGATACTGGTGGACGCCGGTGCGTCGCTGCATGCTGAGGTCTGCGTATTGTCTTTAGTCACTGCTATTAATTCACATTAATTTACTTTCATCTTACTTTCCTTTTTTTACCTTTTACTAATTTGGTCTCATTTTAACCGCTTTTTCTTTATTATTACTTTATTCTTTCTGTCCCGTTAGTCTATCTCCCCTTCTACATGATCCTTCTTTTATCTGACAACTATCATTTGTCAATTACGGCCGCCATTCCGCAAAGCCTGTGGATGATCAGATGAGGTGGCTTCGTTAAAATGATAAACGAGCCGACAGGAAGTGACAGCCGATGGCTGTCAGAAACAAATGAAGATCCTGCATTGTGCTGTCACTTTTCCTTATTCTGTACGCCTATTCATTATGTTATTGTCATTGCGTATTTAGCTTCTCCTTTCCTCCACATTTGTTAGGATATGTGAAGCCGTAGTCAGTGTAGTGACTACAGTAGTGCATTAGTGCATGCACGATCTGTGTGCGAATCCCAACAAGGAATAAGACGTTCCTCGTTTCTCCTAGTCGTTCATAGCAACTCTGGAGCCTATCAAGCCTGCTTTTTAATGGCTACCGGGCTTCTTTTCAGGAGTGAAGCTGCTGGGGCATGACGTTCAACACTCACGTCGATCTAGTGCAGAGGTTAAGAATCAGTGGAGCTATACCTCCATCCCCTCTGTATACATTCATGAAGTGGACAGGGACAATTTCGCATTTACCACTTTTTACTCTTCCTTATTTATTTGTGTCTTTTCCTTCATTATTCCTCATTTATTTATTTATTTATTCACTCATTCATTCATTCATTCCATTTCATTCCACTCCATTCATTCACTCCATTCCATTTCATTCCATTCCATTCATTTAGTCATTTATTTATTGCTCTATTTATCTATTTATTTATTTATTTGGCGGCCGGGATGGCGTAGTCGGTGTAGCGACTCGTTACGGTCTGGACAATCCGTGTATTGAACCCCAGTAAGGGCGAAAATTTCCGTAACCGTCCATATTCGCCCCGAGGTCCACCCAGGCTCCCGTACAATGGGTACCGGCTCTTTCTCAGGGTTAAAGCGGCCGAGGCGTGGTGCTGACTACCCACCCCTATCTGGTGCCGAGGTTGCAAACGGGGTGAAGCTATACTGTATAGCTACCTTCCGCCTCAATTCTGTTCCTGTACAGGCATGTAATGAGGTGACTTTGACCTTATTTATTTCTTTATTCTTTCATTCATTTCTTTTTTCTTCCTTCTTTCCTTCCTTCCATTTCTTCTTCTTCACATGCCTTTCGTTCCATCGTTCTCCAATTCTTCATCCCTATCGATATGTAACTACAATTGCAAATCTGAACTTGTTTCCACTTTTGGCTACATCCTGTGTCTTTGCCTCGACGGCCTTCCTGAAAGCCACATCCTTGTGTACGTCTCTACAGTCGCCCACTGACGCCGGCTATTCAATTCCATGTCAAAACGCAGAAAACAATTCCTACTGGCCCGTGGAGGCACGTGTAGGGGCCGGTACTTTTAAATTTGCCGATAACGGAATGAGACCGAATGACGTAACATTCCATCAGTGTCCATCAATGGCAACAAAATCCTTCAATACGCCACAAACTGTAAGGTTAGTGTACTCTGTTAGTGTACTCTTCCAAACGACGCTGACAAACTAGCTGTAACAGTCATGCTAGTCTTGTATTCAGGAGAAGGCCGGTTCGAATCTCGCCTGCATCGCCGATTTTTCTGAAAGATATTTGTTGTTTTCTTCAGTAACTCTGTGGGGATGTATGAATAGAACCTCTACCGGGCCACGATTGCTTCCTTCCAGTTGATGAGTCATCCTACTTCCGACTTTTTGTAGCCCATGTTCCTGACAGCGTCGTTAAATAAACATCACCAACAAATTAATAATAATGGGGCACTCTTTCAGTTAAGGTCGATCAATAAATCAACAGAAGTTAAGAAAGAGGGCTACTCAAATGGCATGGGAAATGTGAAATACCTACAAAATTTTAAATTCTGAAGTCACAAGGGAAAAAGCTAGTTGGAAGACCTAGTTATAGACGTGGGTATAACATTAATAGTGAGCAGATGCAGCTCGGTCGCTGTAGTGACTAGACTGTGTAGTCGTAGTTCAGTTCCCGGTAGGTGCAAGAATTTCGGAGATCCAACAAAGACCTACTCATATCGCGCCTAATTTATGCGAGGCAATGAACACGTTGGAGCGATGGAACACGATTTGCGTATACAAATAAAGCTGTGATGTGACTGCTGAATTTATCTGGCCGGGCAAAATGGTTAGCCTAAGTAATAAAACTTGCGTTCCATAAAGCGGGGGATTTCTGGAAAAAATTCTTCGTTTAGTTCAGGTTTCAAACTCAAGCAACTTACTGCCGCTGTGTGTGTGTGTGTATGTGCGTGTGCGTGCGTCCGTGTGTGTGTGAGTACGTGTGTGTGTGCGTGTGTATGTGTGTGTGGTGTGTGAGCGTGTGTGTGTGTGTGTGCGTGTGTATGTGTGTGTGGTGTGTGTGTGTGTGTGTGTGTGTGTGTGGAGTCGCACAGTGTCTTTGAAACTGACAAGTGACACCGACATAATCTCCATATTTTGGATCCCCCCCCCGGATGTCTAATTTTTTAAATAAAGCACGACGTTTCGGAAGCCAATTCTTCTTCCGTCTTCAGGCAAGGAAAGCACCTAATCTGGTGGACCCCTTTATTATTCTCAGTCACTATATCTAAGTTGTATCTAAGGAATGTTCTCGCCTGAAGACGGTTGCAGAAGTGGCTTGCGAAACGTCGGATGGACAAAGTCCAAAAGAGAAAGATTCTGTCAGTGCGCCATACACCACCGTCACAGCCCTATAAAGGTGTATTGCACAAGTGAGTCTGACTGTATACTTAAACAAGTTTGTTAGGCTGTATAACAGTGCATAGCTGTGTGAGGTGCTGCAATTTGAACGCTTCAGAAATTAGATCAGAAATACCAGGAAAGTTTCGAAATGTAATAGTGGAAAAGGATAGAGAAGATAAGTCGGACCGATGGTGTAAGAAAGCAGTACAACGTACAATCAAGGAGGACAGGGGTACCCTAAATACCGTACAAGGAAGGCAGGTTAACTGGATTGGTCACATCTGGCGTAATAACTGCCTTCTAAACAACGTTATTGAAGGAAAGATATAAGTGACGGGAAGACGAGGAAGAAGAAGTAAGCAGCTACTGGATGATGTTAGGGAAAATAGTGGACACTGCAGATTGAAAGAGGAAACACTAGATAGTTCTCTGGAGGTCTTATATCTATAAGAGGCTATGGACCTGTCGTAAGACTGGAATGACTGAATGAATGAGTGAATGAATAAGAGTGAATCATCTCACGAGAAACAAAGGTTCCAAAGACTCCAGTGTTCGTCTGTAACTCGTCTACAATTTCCGATAACGTAATGCGGTTTCCTTTTATGTGGAGGGGAAATTCTGATGTGGCGAGGTCTCATGCTATTAATAAACAGCTGAAGGACACTAAAGAGCAAAGGTTATATTACGTCCCTCATATCCTTTTCATACGTAGGTGATGTACAAGATCTGACCTAGCCCGCGTCCTTGCCTAGACTGACATTCCGGTCGTTCTTTAGAACTGCTGAGGGAAAGTTCCGATCACATTGTCACTGAATGCTGCAGGCCTGCAGACTGACACATGACGACAAACAGCGTAGCTCGTTTTGTGGGTTGAGCACAGCAGAGCGGGGAATCACGTTATCAAGCGGCGAGTCAAGGCAATAAATACAAATGGTCACTGTGGATCCACTGGCACATTAGACAAATATCCATGGCGCATCGAGGCTTGCCACGTCATGGGAACTGTGCACTTGTACAAATGTTGGCCACTTGCCCGTTCAAAGGAATGGCCAGTGTTTGTTTACTAATGAAGTCGAGACTTGTTGTTGCTTTCCCACAACTCTTTTATGCTTGACGAGAAGACAAAGACAGAGGCTTGTTTGTGGTGTGTCGGGTGGTGATGGATACGAGGCGTGGGAACGCCTTCACATTGATCGGATAAATATTTGACAAATGTAACCCAGTACAAGAGTTGGCCAAATGTATGATAAATACACGCTTAGCTCCTTGTAAATACACGATTTTTCATCTTCATCATCATCATCTTCTTCTTCTTCTTCTTCGTCTTCTTCTTCTTCTCTTCTTCTCTTCTTCTTCTTCTGCTACTACTTCTTTCTCTACTACTACTACTACTACTACTACTACTACTACTACTACTACTACTGCTGCTGCTGCTATTTCTACTTCTTCTTCTTCTTCTTCTTCTTCTACTACTACTACTTTTTCTTCTTCTTCTACTGCTACTACTTTTTCTTCTTCTTCTTCTTCTTCTTCTACTTCTTCTTCTACTTCTTCTTCTTCTACTACTACAACTACTTCTTCTTCTTCTTCTTCCTTCTACTTATCATTGTTGTTGTTCACACTTCTGCCATTTCCACAAGGAATAGTTGCGTGTTACATGCGCTCTGGCATGTGGTTACCTCTATTTCGGAAAACACATTGGCTCCGTCTTCAAGGTAGAATTGCTTCCATGCTTTCAATCCTTTTTACAAGGCTCAGAATGCAAATTTATTACTACGTATCCTTTAGTCGTTTCCTCCTCTTCCCGGAACTCGTGTATTAATCGCTTTAGGAATCCGTTTTCTTTCATCCGTTCTATATATTTTTTCTCCAACCTTACTGGACGTTTTATGGGATGAACTCTGTTCGCAGTTTACTCAAAATTTCATCTCTCTGTAACTGTAATACGAAGATTCTGGCACGTATAATTCTTGATATTCGTAATCCAGTAGCGTCGATCCCTTTGGCCGCGCGCTTGCTGGGATCGCGGGTTCGAATCCAACCGGGGGCATAGATGTCTTTTGTGATTGTGTGTCATGGGTTAGAGAACTCTGCGTCGCGCTGATCATTCGTCCAGAGGAGTGCTACCGAGAGTGGTGTATCTCTGAGTGTGATCGTGAAGCCCCGATAATTAGGAGGCCCTGACCAATTAGGAGCTGTTGCCCCATTGGAGGGGGGCGTAATATCCAGTAGTGTAGGAGAACACAAAACTTCATAACTGTGGATATTCTCTTTACTGCTTGAATCAAATCATATCAAAAAATAAACTTCCGCCCACAAAAGGTTATTGGAAATTCACAGTAATATGTTTTCAATACCTTGACGATATTATTAAAGTTTTCCCCATTTCGATGCAATATTTTTACACAAAGTACGTGGAACAATACCTCCACTCTCGGCTGCACGCAGCATTCCATGAGCGTTCAAGCGAGAGTGGAGGTATGGTTCCATGGCTTCCTTAATCTTGGCACTGCATGGAACTGAGCGGTTAGCTGCACATTCCGTCAGCTTTAACCCGTAGAAAAGATCCCCGTTGCCCATTGGATGTGGCCCCTGAACCGGTATGGACACGGAGAAGATAAACATTTCTTTCTTCTGCCGGCAGCCGATCCCCGTTTTCACAGTCGTCCACGCCAATGCCCAGTTACTATACCCCGTTCTATGAGAGTTTTTCTAGTTCATTGGACATTCAACCTTGGCAAATGGTATATACACGCTGTCCCGAAAGTTTTAGGAACAGTCATCGGGTGACGCGGAGAAAGATTCAAGAAAAACGGAGAAATGACATCAGTTCTAGTCCGACTGTCAACTGTTCTGTTACTGGCTACTGTAGGCCAACGAATGCACCACGTCAGGGACCTCTCTTCATATCCATCGGCTTTTGCAGCCCAAACTATAATCGAGAAACCCAACAGTCCGGACCAAAATAATATTCCAGAAAATTTCTAAGATTTCAAATCTCAAAAGCAGCAATTATGGTGCGCAAGAGCCTTAGGAAAACTAACGTAAAGCTTCTTACAATTGTTTTAAAGAGATACACTGCACATACAGCACCGAGGTGCTGATAAGTCCCTAGCCCTACCAGGAAGGAGACAAGCACGGAAGCAAGTCAGGGACGCGCGCAATTTCAACAACATCGAGACGCGAACTGTCATCATTTTTTTGCCCGCTAGGCAAGGCGTCGAAGGAAATTCAAGCCATCCTGACAGAAATATTAGCTTGTTTCCATCCTGGTCGGGCTAAGGACTTATCAGCACCCCTGTATATACAGTGCGTACAAGGATAAATCACAAAACTGTTCCTGTAACCAATTTGAATGAATATTTACAGTATGGTACAAGTGGAACTGAATAACATGTATGCAAATACAGGTGCAAATAGCGGCAGTGAAAAATTATGAACAAAAGAAACACTGCGACTTCCGGTCAGCTAATTAAAGTAGTATATGCTTCGTACGCTTATGTTTATATTTTTTGTACAAGTTAGTCACGTCGGCTAGAGTATAATTCCCTATTTTATAATTGAAGAATAAGATACCAACTTGATGTCACCAGTTATTAAGTTTTATTTAACTTTCTTCTATGCTCAACATGTTTCTGACATTAATACATCTATCATCAGGAGCTTGCGACTTTTCTATTGTATCACCACATTGGTCGTGTGTTCTTGTTTCGATGTGTGTTGGAGTTTCGGTGTGGCTGGGTTGGGGTGGTATCCATGTGGCAGGCTAATTCTTCAATTATCACAATGATGCACGGTCCAATATACATAAGATTTCCTATTTTATATTCATGGGTCCGTGCATCGTAAATCTAATTTAATAATTATCCAACGAGATGCGACTGTATTCAGTTTATCATATTTCTGTAGGCAGCTCTACATGTTTCGGGTGTTGACACCCATCATCAGTAGCTGGTACAACTGTAATTACAGCTTCTGGCACTGGTCAACCGGGTCTACTGCCATCCGCTCTCGTTGTTGAGTTCCAACTCAACAACGAGAGCGGACGGTAGTAGACCCGGTTGACCAGTGCCAGAAGCTGTAATTACAGTTGTACCAGCTACTGATGATGGGTGTCAACACCCGAAACATGTAGAGCTGCCTACAGAAATGTAATAAACTGAATACAGTCGCATCTTGTTGGACAATTATTCAATTTAACTCCCCATTTGTTGAGGTGTAAGGGGCAGTGGGCGAACACTTTACAGTAACGCGTCGATATGAGCTGGACTTTGGACCCGCTCAGGGGGGAAATCTCTGTCGTGTCCACCTCGACATTGAACCAACGAGGGTCAACGAACATTTCATCCTATGTACCGCTCACCACATCAAGCCCATCACTATCATCACCACGTGCTGTTTATTACTAGCATTTGTAACTATAGATATTTGATATTATGAACATCAGTCTGGTTTGTGCTGGGTTTAAAATATCTCATTACGTTTTCACGTCCTCACGTTAAATTGTGACTGTCAGGTCACCAGGAATGTGGGCTAATTAAGCTTCACAATGAATTTGTGCGGCTGACGAAATTGATATGTCATCGGCAGGAATATGAGAGAGTATCACAATGCTGTATTTTGGGGTCAGCAATAGTCCATATCAACATTACAATCCAGCGTGACTTACCCCGTGTTTAGTCGTCAGTTTTCAGAACACAGAGATTACAGTACCCATATTACATTACAAAGGAAAGAGATAATTATTTACAATAAACGTAGTTTTTAATCATTTACAATAAACGCGGAATTTAATCATATACAATTAACGTGACATTTAATAATTTAAATGTGGGCCCCGTAGCTCAGTCGGTATAGCGACTGACTACGGGCTGGACGATCCGGTATCGAATCCCGGTGGGGACGAGATTTTCCACCCTTCCAGACCGATCCTAGGGCCCACCCAGCCTCCTGTAAAATTGGTACCGGGTCTATCCCGGGGGCAAAGTGCGGCCAGGGCGTGCTGCTGACCACTCATCCCCTTCTAGTGCCGCGGTCATGGAAGAGTAGAGCTATAGCTGTACCCACCCTCTGGGCCACACCGGGCCTGTAACGGGATCACTTTACCTTTTTACCTTTTTTAATCATTTAAATAAACGCGATATTTAATCATTTAAAATAAACGATTGCCTACGTAACTTTGCGCTGCTGATGTCAGCACTAATGTCTCACATTCCACAGGTCCCATGCTCGAATCTCATTCCGGATACCCGCACTAATTAATCATTAATTAGAAAACTTACAGGGTTTGAATAGTCGTAATAATTATAATAATAATAATAAAGGAATATTATTAAACAAGAAACCGAGAAGATTCTAAAATATAAAGACCTTACAATAGAAATACGGCGCATGTGGAATGTAAAAACAAAGGTGATACCAGTTATAATAGGGGCGACTGGGACTATTTCCAAGTCATTCAGAAAATACGTGAGCAACATAGCAGGAAAACATGAAGTCAAGGAACTAGAGAAAACAGCCATATTGGGCACTGCACACGTACTTCGGAAAGTTCTAATGTAAAAGTACAATAAATTCAACACTGAAACTAACGATATAAGCACCATGAATAGTAACAACAGAATAGCTGCTACACTGTATTCCCTAGGGACACGGTTTGTCTCAGGAATATAAGTATAAATACCCTGCATAAAGGAGATGATGATGATGATGATGATAATAATAATAATAATAATAATCTCGTAATTTTGACGATATCACAGCCATGTTTTTCTTCAGCCCCTCCATTAAAATTCTGAGGCATGTTACAATACCGCACGGCTCTCTAATTAAACACATTTCCTACTGTACCACTCTCTCAAGGCACCACGCAGTTCAATGCAAGCCGCTTTAACGTAGCCGGCAAGGCCTGTTGAATTGGCTAGCGGTTGGACGTAAGAGGAAGAGTGGTTCGATTCCTGACCGGAAGATGAGATTTAATTCCTCTCCACCGCCGTCCAGACTGGCTGTTGGACTCACCCCTAGTCATATTCAGTGGGTGACTCCTTTCCTGGGAGTAAAACGTCCGAGGAGTGAAGCTGGCCGCTCACCCAAACCTTCCGCTGTGAGGTTAAAAATGAGTTTATATATATATATATATAACACTGCAGTCAAACACAACTCAATGATTTTATTAAGGTGTATTTCTTACATTGTTTCGTTCAACGACATGTTTCGGCTGTAGTTATCAGCCATCTTTCATCACCTGGAAGTTAAGAATGAGTGGAGGCTTACCTCCGTCTCTCATATGCCCTGAAAGCGTAGTGAGGGACACCTTACCGGCATTTCGATACGTTATCTACATAGTGCATGAAGTATCGTTAAATGACGTAAGAAATAAAGAATAATATGTACCTTTAAAAGTTTTTAACAAAATACGTGAACAAATGGTCTTCCCGCAAGATTCGATAAAAAGATTGGGACAGTACTCGGTCAGTTACGTAACAGAACAGTAACTCCGGTACTGCACTCCGTGCAATCACAATATCATGCTTCTTATGTTTGTACGCTTACTTCCCTCCCTCATTGTGAGCAACCAATTTTCACACCCATACAAAACAACAGGCAGAATTATAGTTCTGCGTATCTTAATCTTTGTATTTTTACATAGCAAACCGGAAAACAAAATATCCTGCACCGAGTGATAGCAAGAATTGCCTCACTGTTTGTTAGTTCACTACTGGCGAAATATGCTCCGTACTTTGATATCGTGTCTACATGAAACCTTAAAAAAAATTGTCATCAGACAAACGGAGAGGCAAGATAATAAATAAGGCGGTCAGTCCAATGATTCTGATATTATCCAGATAATAAGCCATAACGCCGTAGCCTGTTTCCTGCAAAATGGAATTAATTCAGTTAAAATACCCCAAATATTGGGTCTAAAGTAAATCCTTCTGCTGGGAGCGACACTTCTTCACATAGACGGACGGACAAGTGTGACATGGCTGTCGCTTTCCGCAATATAAATAATAAAATAATAACAATATACAGGTAAATTAAGGAACGGGCCTCTATTCACCATTTGTTTTGTTGTAATATCGCCTAATAAAAAAGTGATCCCGTTACAGGCCCGGTGTGGCCCAGAGGGTGGGTAGAGGTATAGCTCCACTCTTCCATGACAGCGGCACTAGAAGGTGGTGAGTGGTCAGCAGCACGCCCCCACCGCACTTTACCCGCGGAAAAGACCCGGTACCCATTTTACTGGAGGCTGCGTGGGTCCCAGGGCCGGTCTGGACGGGCGGAAAATCTCGTCCCCACCAGGATTCGATCCCGGAACGTCCAGCCCGTAGTCAGTCGCTATACAAACTGAGCTACCCGGTCCACAGTATTGCCTGATGGTGGCCGAAATTTGCTGCCGAAACATGTCGTATATGTGAAGAGTAAATGAATTTCTGAGCATTTATGGTGTTGTGATGGTCGGGTAACTACAGAAGACGTTAATTAAACGAATACAAGATGACGATACCCAAATTCAAATTACATCTCTGCATGTACCGTGAAACAGTATGGCACTCTGAGAATAAAGAACCCCTTTGTGAAGTTAGTATATTACGTCACGGAGTGCATCATTTGTGTTCTTGTTACTATTATTAGTAACTTTCGTTGACTTTATTTCGTCATATTATTCACTATTTCAACATGGTGACTAACTTACAGCTCCTTCTTCACTATCCCTTGAGGCCAGAACAGGTGCCAAATCCAGAAAGACTCATCATACTGCAGACGATCTGAATAACATCCTGGGCGAAATGTCATAATCACTTGTTTATCAAATGGACTTTAGCTTCCTGACAAATGGCCTTGCACCGACTCTTTTTTTCGGTCCGTAAAAGTGCCCTTATTTCGTTCAACTGAATAATAAAATTCTTTTAGTGAAAAGACCTCGTATGAAGACTTATTCGTCATATGTGTTTATAACAGACGGTTGTAGAGGTCACACGGGGTCCCCTGCTGCTGTCCGTCAACGTCCGAACACGTCATCAGTCGCGCTGCATGAATGTGTCTCGGGTCACTTCGTTCAAGTCGCGTTGGACATTCTTCATATGAGACAGTAAACTCCGTTATGGTACATCTTAGGGTTACAAAATGCTAGGAGCTGTGGGCTTCGATACTGAGAGGATGTAAATGCGTAATAAGATGACAAACTAAGGTGGTGACTGTACACAGCACGGCCTGGATTATCTTGCAACGAATATGGCAGTCCGTTTGTTTTGTAACGCGGTAGCGCATTTGGTTTAGGCACTGCGCTACAAATCGGAAGGTCGCGGGTTCGACTCCGGATGGTATCATTTTAATTTTTTCATTGAAATAATCCTTCCAGCCGCGCTGTGGCGTGGGGTTCACTTGGCCTCTAACAGAAATGAATACCAGGAATATTTCCTGGAGGGTGAAGACGGCCGGTACTAAGAACCTTACCACATAAGATACCACACCTGCAATCACAGTTTCCTCCCAACCCTACACCTAACTAACTGACAGTATCCACACCCATCTACCTACAAATCCATTCACGCAATAGACATCCCACCAAACTTAGCTTAACAAACGCACGCAAATGATAATGATGATGAAATCTCAACACCGACACGCGGTTTATGCTTATTATATACAA
>Ga0123354_10009193_pt1 | contig 15098 bp, 11 predicted proteins | sample TergutLab28metaG_2_FD_97872 | JGI IMG/M metagenome (GOLD analysis project Ga0123354, IMG submission 97872) | Labiotermes labralis P4 segment gut microbial communities from Petit-Saut dam, French Guiana - Lab288 P4 | ecosystem: Host-associated > Arthropoda: Insects > Digestive system > Gut ...
TACAGAAACCACATATTCCTGCCAGTTTTAATATGTATTTGGTAATCAATAAGTGTGTAACAGCTGTCAAAGTTTCAAACTTCTCAGGCCATTATCTCCGTAACCGTTCAACTTTGGACATAGATGTTTTGGTTTATATCGGTATACTTTAACATAAGGAACACCCTCCCGAAGTCTTGCACATTCCTCCTGGGACACCCTGTATATATATAATAACCACTGCGTTTTAAAGACATAAGTCGAGATATTTCAACAGGTCTTCGCCTTGTTCAAAATTACCCATATTCCTTGCAGTAAGAAAAATCATCATATATATTCCAACAACTACGCTATAACTGGATACAGTAATATATCATACAAACATGCGTAATCCTCCTACTTGTTGCGGTCTTCTTAGGGCAATTTTCAGGGAAGTCTGGAACAAATAAAAACGCAATAATGGCTAGTAATGTCACAGATTTTAAATAGTAAAATTAAAATATTAACATTAAAATGTTTAAAAATTAAAAAGCATAATGTTCATCCATGGCGACATACAGAACCACAGGAGATACAAAAAATATGGTTGAAAACAACGTTGAATTTCTGCAACAGATTTTATTTTGCACTCAAATAAGTAACTATTATGATACACACTGTACTAAGTATTCTAATATTTTGAACACTTTCGTTATTATCATAACATTATTATTGCACATCTGTGACATCACCAGCCCTTATCATATTTTTCTTTTTTGAATACATCCCTGAAGATGACCGAAAATAACCGGAACATGTTGAGGATTACCACGTGTTTGTACATTAATGTATCTAGTTAAAATATAGTTCTTGGAATATATATATATATATACAGGGGTGCTGATAAGTCCATAGCCCGACCAGGAAGGAAACAAGCTAATGTTTCTGTCAGAATGGCGTGAATTTTCTTCGGCTCCTTGCCTTGCAGGAGAAAAAAACTTGATGACAGCTCGCGTCTCGATGATGTTGAAATCTCGCGCGCCCCTGACATGCTTCCGAGCTTGTTTCCGTCCCGGTCGGGCTAAGGACTTATCAGCACTCCGGTATAGTGATAGGTGTTCCCCTCTTTCTTGAGCCACAGGCACTCATTACGAATGTCGTCCAATGAAATTAAAAGTTGTGTTGTTGGTTATACAAGGGATGAGTGAGCCGCACATGAAGAAAATATGCGCAAAGCGATAGACGATTCTTCATTTAGAACAGTAAATAAAACAAAGAGTACAAACTTTCGTCTCAACAAGTTTCTTTTCATTAAGAGAGATGGAGTTTTCTTTACGTAAAAGTTTACTTTACAGCTACGCATACGGAACCAACACTGAATTACAATAGTCAATATTCCGTAACAATAGGAAGGAACTACAGCATTGAAAATCATCGCGTGCATTGTGTACATTTCTCCTTCACCAGGGAACTTGGAATTTTAAAATTATTTCTTCTTACTCATTTATTCCAGTTTTCCTTCATTCTTGGATTTTAGACTCCAATACTCCAGGCACGTAAAGGATGGAGTTTTCTATCCTATTAAAGCTACTTAATCCAATAAACACTAACGAGGTTTCTAGAAAAAGTAAATAAAGTTAAGATGTATGCGCGACTCACAGTTTATCTCCATCGGACAGTAAACTTTCAAGTTGTTAAGTATTCCGCCCTCTGATTATGTGTTTCACACGTGAATTAATGGTCAGACGTGCTGTCTGCATACCGAAGCATTTAACCGAGATCTAATTGCTGCTCTAATGATCTACTGCAGGCGTAAACAATGTTACGCTTGTTCGCATCCCTGCGTAGACCCTACTGAAATCGCTCCGACTCTCCGTCTCTCTCTCTCTCTCTCTCTCTCTCTGTAGGCATGAAACAACTCGAGAACCACTTAAGAGACGCTCGTTAAATTTGATCTTTCTGAATTGTGCTACATTTTATTAATACATATTTATGATTAAATTCCAACGAAAGTGATACTTTATATTATTTCTGAGCCCATCTGCAATATAAGACCGCCCATCTCGACACAGGTTTTTCTTGGTTTCCTTGTGCCTAAAAGCAAATGCTGAGATGGTTCCCAAGATTCCAAGTTGCCACTACATGCTTCTCATGTAGCCCTCCCGACTTAAATTTAGTAGTAACAAATTTCATATTTTGTACGCATGCAAAATAACCACTGCCACCGGGTGACAACCCAACTGCAGTTAATAAATATTATTGTTATTATTATTATTATTATCATTAAAACACTCGCATTTATCTGAGTAAAAAGTTTCATTGTATACAAACACGAAACACTCATTTGCTTTCGTAATTCTTACAGGTTTAAAATCACATGCAATACAGTGCTGTAATAGTCACTTGACAATTGACATTCAGTATGTTTCCTCTAGCACCATGTGCACTTTGGGCCACTGCCTATATTCAATTGCATCTTGCCAAGTGCTTAATAACTACCGACGTTTCGAAGGATCGTTGTACCTCCCTCTTCAGGGTCAAGAAATGTTTGACCCTGAAGACAATTAACCTTTGGTGCTGTACACGGAGACGCTGTATGCCGGGACAGCGTCGTTGGTACAGCGACTCGCTACGGGCTGTAAGGTCTGGGGATCGAATCCCAATGGGGGCGAGATTTTCCGCTCCAGTCCGAAGAGGACCTGGGACCCACCCAGCCTCCATACAAAATCCTGAGTGTAAAGCGGCCGGGCATGGCGTTAACTACCCAAACTTTTTAGCGCCAAGGTTAAAGAAAGAGTAGAGCCATACTATACTCCCTTCATGGCAGGCTACAGGATGAACTTTACTTTTACTTTACGTGGAAATATTGTAAAGAAGGCCGGCGTACAAATTAAAATTTTTTTCAGAAGTTAGTAATGTATATGAAATAGTCGGCCTTCGCTTCGATAAACACTTGTGTTTATTTGGCATGCCGAAATAAAAACACAGAACAAAATAAAACATGGGTAACTAAAACAGGGGATATAATGGAAAAATATATAGCCTAATAACGTTGATTTAACCTCCTCCTCTAAAGTAAAAACAAACAGAAAAGAGTAAACCGCGTGTAAAAATGTAAAATTATCTTCATTCAAGACTTTTTAATGAAAAATAACGCCCTACACACAAACATACAGAAAAATTTTAAAAAAATTGGTAATAATAAAAATAATAATAACGGAATATATACCAGAAGGTAAAAATTGTGATGAACCACAATATTATTGAACAAGTAACAGATTTTAAATACTGGGGTATCGCATATCAGAATACAAAAGTGATTTAGAAGATAAATCGCAAACATACAACAAAATAAACGGCGCTATACGCAGACATTTTGGAAAATAAATGAACAAAGAAACAAAGCTAAGAATTCACAACATTACAGCTAAAGCAACATTGAAATCTGGAAGTGAAGCTTGGGTACTGAAGAAAAGAGAGGAACAACGTTTAGAAGCAGCACAGATGAAACTTTCGAGACACTTACTTGGAATAACAAAACTAGATAAAGAAAAGAATCAATCTATTACGCAAAAAACGGGAGCACAGAACATAGTACAGGAAATAAAACAGTACCAGAAAAAGTGGCTGCAACACGTACAGAGGATGGACACAAACAGACTACCAAAACAAGCACTACAATATAAACCAAAAGGACGAAGGAACATAGGACGACCTTGGAAGAGATGGAGGGACCAACTTCATCTTAAGGATCAAGGAACAGGAAATACGCCTAATCGTTCAGGAACGTGATGATGATGATGATGATGATGTTGTATGCCAGCTTCGCCACTAAGATAGAGAATAGTTGTAATGAACTATGTCTCAAATCACAAGCGAATGCATAGAGTCATTAAAATTTTGTTTCAAAATTTTATATTTTTTTTACCTGCATCCTTGTATAATTTTGTAAATAAAGACAACTTGGTGCACAATTGTTCTTGGTATGCTTATTTCTTTTCTCTGCATGATTCGGGCGACTATGTGCCCATCATCAGGAGAAATAATTGTATCTATGAAATATTTAGTATTTGTCACTTTGTGCGGATGGCTGTCTGGTATGCAGGGTTTCCCAAGTGGTCTCTTTCCCTCTGATTTCCCCACCAAAACCCTGTATACGCCTCTCCTTACCCCTATACGCGCTACATGCCCCACCCATATAATTCTTCTCGATTTTATCACTCAAACAATATTGGGTGAGGAGTACAGATCATTAAGCTTCTCATTACGTAATTACCAATAATAATGTTACTTAATTTTTTCATGGAAATTGCTCTAACCATAAACAGTTTGAAGAATATTACCAACTGTAACCCACGTGAACAATATTAATAAACATATTCTGAGCCGGTGGCTACAAGGGTGATTTCAGGCTTCCTGTGGGGTGTATATGAGATCTTTGCTCTTCTGGGTTGTTACGAATCGTAGACTGGTAGTTATTTATTTACGTTTCGGGACACCCTATCGGTCCCATCCTCAGGACGGGACTCATAGTCTGTTCCGAAACGTTGGCAAATAACTACAAATCTGAGCTGCGTAACATCCTAGAGGCGCGAATATCTCAATGGATAAACTTATATATTTTAATAGTAAAGTGGGCTATGAATTCTGCTAAAAGTGTCTACGTGTTTTATCTTCATTTCGTCAATAATTTTAATAATACATGAAATTATAACTGCTAACAAAACTGAAACTATGTGTCCATTTATAACCATTGTTTCCTCTATATTACGCATGTCACAAACACAGATAAAAATGCACTATAATAATTATAGTTCTGATTGCACACATGTTCTTTATGAAAATTGAAGGCAAAATGAAGTGTTTCACTATTTACATTTTGTTTGCAGAGTATTTAAAAAATTAAATAACACTGAAATTAATATCCAATTATAGGAACTAACATAATAGTTACTCCGTAGGCATGTGGCAACTATTTACGACAGCTATACATTTATGCTGTCAGCTCTTCGAGATTTTCATGGAAAAGTTCTTATTTTCTGTAATACCCGCAGCCAATTATATTTCCCTTATCTGATAGGCACGTGTCTTTAATCCAACTATTTGGTTCTCATCCAAAGTGCATGAAACCCACTCAGCGCGGAAAAGCTTCCTGTACAGAAGAGATAACGTTTTGCTAATGTAGATCGTAAATGTGTTTCATATATTTATTGTTCCAAATGCTTGTACTGTCCATGTGGCGCCATTCTCGGCCACAGACGTTTCATCGACTCTCTGCATGATAGACTTCCTATTTTTTTTTACTCCAAAACAGTGTTTCAGAATTCGAAACACCATTGTTAACCTTTTGGCGCCGGAATTTTTTTTAAATTTTAGCACACCCTGTACATAAAATGTGAATAATACAGGAACCAAATATGTTAGAATTATGAAACAAACTGCATTTTGAAGAGAAAAAAATCGGAGAGTATATATCACGTTTAAAGTATTCAGTATTTATATTTGTTGAATAAATATATAAAATGCAACTTTAGAGGTTAGCGGTGCGGTACGACCACTATAGTTGACATTAGGCGTCGAAACGTTAATAATATGACATATTTGAATCTTTCACAAAAAAAAATACCATACCTTGTACACAGAACTGTTCCTTATACACACATGATTAGGATAGGATTGTGTTTGGCTGTTCACTTATATTGTTTTGTTGTTAGCAGCAAAGGCATATAAGTAAATCTGAGCTCTGTTATTATCGGATTAACCCTTTAACGACGGAACGCATCTGTGTTATACAGAATTGGCCATGAAAAGGTAGCCCTGGTCCGTAGCAGAGCGTAAATACAGATATTAATACAGTAGCCAAATGCTGAAAGGATATACCATCATAGAAGATGCTGAAAGTGGTTGCCTCCTGCATCAGTACACAGCTGCACACCTCTAATCATGTTGAGGTGTACCCGATGTAACATAGTGATTTTGATGGCTGAAACTGCGTGACTGATGATGTCCTTCAGTTCCTGTATCGTGTGCGGATTTGATTCGTATACTGTACTTTTCAAGTGTCCCCAGAGAAATTTTCTCTGGGGACGCTTGAAAGTACCCAGATAAATTTTCTCTGGGAACACTTGAAAAGTACCCAGAGAAATTTTCTCTGGGGACGCTTGAAAATTACCCAGAGAAATTTTCTCTGGGAACACATGAAAAGTACCCAGATAAATTTTCTCTGGGGACACTTGAAAAGTACCCAGAGAAATTTTCTCTAGGGACGCTTGAAAATACCCAGAGAAATTTTCTCTGGGAACACTTGAAAAGTGCCCAGAGGAATTTTCTCTGGGAACCCTTGAAAAGTACCCAGAGAAATTTTCTGTGGGGACACTTGAAAAGTACCCAGAGAAATTTTCTCTGGGAACCCTTGAAAAGTACCCAGAGAAATTTTCTCTGGGGACACTTGAAAAGTACCAAGAGAAATTTTCTCTAGGGACGCTTGAAAATACCCAGAGAAATTTTCTCTGGGAACCCTTGAAAAGTACCCAGAGAAATTTTCTCTGGGAACCCTTGAAAAGTACCCAGAGAAATTTTCTCTGGGGACGCTTGAACAGTACGGTATACGAATCAAATCCGCACAAGATACGGAACTGAAGGACATCACTCACGTAGTTTCAGCCATCAAAATCACTATGTTACATCGGGTACACCTCAACATGGTGACAGTACGACTGTTGACTGTCAAACACACTACGCAATATACATACTAATGCCAAAGAGAATGTAACAATAACAAGTGCAAAACGGGATGCGGGCTACTTGTTCGTGGCCCACTCTCTATAAGGAATCAGTCCGTAGCGCGCTGTAAACACTCTCCACCTCGGCTATAAAACAAGGCAAAAATCTCTGTTTGTACTGAGAACTAACAAACGGAATGTAATCAACATGTAGAATTTTTAAATGTTAAACCTGACGGTACGCAAAGTTCCTGGCAGGCTCTAAAACGTTAATTCAGTTAAATAAGTTGAAAAAAAGATGAGCTAAGCTTAAATTCGTAGCTAAATATTTCAGAATATTTTTCCATCATTTTCCGACGAATCTCTTCATATAATTCTTTTTCTGTAACACAATCAGTACCATTCAGATATTCGTGAAATATTAAAAAATGGGGTACACGAAGAAGTAAAAAACTGCCATTACTTTTATTCATTTTGGGACAATAGCCCCCAGTGGACCAGGGCCTCCTAATTCACGAGGTTTCTAGAGCACACTCAACGACGCACCACAGTCGGTAGGATTCCTCTGGACGAGTGATTAGCTCGTCGTAGACACCAGAGACCTCTACCTGACAACAAACAATACTCACAACAGACAGACATCTATGCCCCCGGTGGGTTTCTAACCCACAGTCTCAGCAGGCGAGAGGCCACAGACCTACGCCTTAGACCAATGGGACCGGCTGGCCCTACATATAAGGACACGTGTCAAGTAAATGAAGGAGTGTAAAGTTACGTACTTCAGTGCTTACGTAAGAGAAGCGACGTATTGCAAGTTCCATCACAGGTTTCTGAATACCTCGAACGATAATTGAAATGTTTAATAAAGCTCCTAAATTCAGTGGCTGTCAAAATTAAATACAGTTAATGAAAATTACACGTGGTTGTGCATAGTGAGGGGATTTACTTGGAAGTCCGGTCTTCGGCAGAAGAGACGGGTGCTCCTCCAAACAAGTCGGGCGAACACATCACGTGCAGACCGTCATCACGGCTAATACGTCTAAAAATCTTTGTATAATTACACGGCCGTGCAAGCGTATCAAGCTTTATAAAAATTTGTCAAAAATTACAAAATATGCGTAGTTCACATAGGCCCTCGAATGTTGCTGGCCTTTAACCAAGAGAAACAACTTTGTTACGAAGTCATATGACAAAACATTTTCATATATGCCAAGAACCATGAATTATAAAAAAAGTGAACGTTTACCAGTATGCTTGCCTCAGAGGGAGAGAGAGAGAGAGAGAGAGAGAGAGAACATATAAAACGCAATAGAACACATAAATGTTGAATAAGAATAAAAATTCTATTTCCAAGCAGTTATGTTGTAAAGTAAATTCAAACTAAATTGCTGTATGTGGTGTTACTTTTTCGTGCTTAACATGCACACAGAAATTTAATTAGTATGGCTGTACATACAGACGGAGTTTATATTCTCGTCGTGCATGCTGTATTATAAATAAATGTAATGAACTTAACATTGGGGAAAATATAATATCTAGCCTAGAGGTACTCTTGTAGGGTATAGTAATGAATACTTTTTTTTTTCAGATTTTTTTTTTCAGTTCTTTCCTTTTAAAATACAAACAATTTCATTAATTATTTGCAGCGTAAAACAAAGAACGCTTTTAAGCCAGAGGCAACTTCAATACGTTATATTTCTGTATTTTCGCGATATACAGTAAAGTCTGCGCACGTTGTGCAGTGATGATATAAAAGTCGTATTCAAAGAAGACTGACTTTTTCATTTTATCAAATAGCGATCCGTAGGATAAACGTGTTGCATTTAGTGCAATGCAGTCATTCAAAGGCACTTAAAAACGCGACTGGGGAAATATGTGAATTTCTTAACGAGGTACATCGTTTCACATCGCTTAAAGAGCGCAAAAACACATAAATTAAAAAAAAAAAGCATCAATTCAAGAAATTCCCGCAGATTTAAAATTCCTGGCGCTTCGTGTTGTTATTATCCCAACTTTTTTAAACTCTTGAATTTTCTCAAGGAAAAACACTGACATTTCGAGAATCTGCAATGTGCCTACCCATGCTTTCCATTGTGCACGCTACGAGTTTTCTCTGTACCTTACGCGTACTAGCAAATTTGAAATCGATGCCTCGGAAATGGTGAAATATTGGTACTGTTCGATTATTGAGTTTGGATCTTCAACGTTTCCTTCATTCTCATCTCGTGCCTCACAGAGAATACAGTCTGCATTAATTATAAACATCAAAACGGCGACATTTCATGAACACAAATAGATCCTCTTGAGAAGCGTCTCTCAGTTTTGTCAGATTTTAACCAAAATCATCATGTGCGGACAAATTTTATTATAAATCTCAAATATGAAGCTTCACCAAAACCTTGCATTGGCAGTGACGATGTTTCATTCGTACCGACAAACGAAGGACGTTCACACATAATTCTTTTCACAAATATTTTGTGAAAAGACAGTTTCATGGGCATAACAGTAACACTGACATCGGTCAACAAGAGTTTCTTAAAATTTCACTGTCATGATTCAGGTAGTTAGTCGCCGACATTCCACCTCATAGGCCCAGGTTTGAACTCAGGTTAGTCCATGTGGGATTTGTAGTGGACAAAGCGGCACTCGGAGAGGTTCTGTCCCACCAATTCGGCTTTCCCCAGTCAGGCTTATTACACCATCATTCTAAGCTCGAATTACATTCGTCTACAACGGCGCTATATGAATTCAGCAATAGAGAACTCGTTTAAATAAACCATTCCTCTTTTTCTGCAGCAACGCTTGAATACAGGTTACACATAAGAAGTTCTTAGTTCAGTATATTGATGTATTTTTGACGTTCATAGAGCTGTGCATCGTAATATTATTTCTGTAGTAAAACCAACAAGATGCACCAATGTATCAAATTTATTTATTTTAGAAAGACACTCTACATGTTTCGGACGGTCCCTCCGTCCATCATCAGGAGTTCAAGACTGTACATACAGCAACAAGCATTTGTCAAACAGCTACTGCTGTCTGCTTGCTAGCAAGTAGTCAGCAGTATCTGTTTGACAAATGCTTGTTGCAGTATGTACAGTCTTGAACTTCTGATGATGGACGGAGAGACCGTCCGAAACATGTAGAGTGTCATTCCAAAATAAAATAAATTTGATACACTGGTGCATCTTGTTGGCCTTACTATAGAAATATATTGATGTAGTTAACTATACGTGCGAATATGATTGTTGAGTCATAACTTTTTCTCTATGATTCAGCCCCACGCCACGAACGCGGCTAGGGAACTTTGAGGTACAGCCCCAAACATTCTGTTTCGTAAGATTAGATGCAGGTGAGTGCTCAGTTTCGCGAAGGAAAGCCCGCTGGTATTGTAGGGTGGATCCCAGAAATTTCGGTGTAGGCGAATCCAGTGGCACATGACAAATAGCGAAGAAATTATTCAAGGTTCAAGATGAATTCGTTATTCGGTATTAGTAAGACAGAAGTCCTTTTTCGGAAAAAAATATTAATTGCAAAAACAATTATCAGCCCTCTGACTGGAACAGAATGATAACCTTAAGATATACATAAAGGAGATAAAGTGTCTTTACCTTTATCATTGTACCGTGCATTTCGTGGAGAGATTAGAGAGATAACATGTGTTCATATGCAGTCGAACCCGGTTATAACGACACTGGTTTACACGATACCTCGTCTAGAGTGTCAGATATTCTGTGGTACCAATTTATTCCTCACCGTCAACCGTAAACTTATATTCCCCGGGTAGACCAACAATGGTTTAAAACGACGCAAAATATTCCGTCCCTTTTCATGACGTCATAACCAAGTTCATCTGCACATAAAAGTTCCGTTTGAATTCACGATGTCTTGCCGTATTCCATGACTCCAATTACCAAGAATTACGAAAGAAACACTTGGAAAATGGACGCTAAATTAAAGGCCTTACAAGTACCACCAATTTCATAGTTTTTGTGCGTCTCTATTTGTAAAAAGACTAAAAAAATTAAGAGTAAATGCTTCTAGCACTTATGGTGCGGTATTTACATAAGGCTGCAGAATGTTCTTCGACAAGTTCGTCGTATTTCAGGCGTATGTTTTATAGATCATTTGAAGCAAAAATAATCCTATGACCACATATCGATCAAATATGATTAAACACATGAGTCATTAAGAATTCCGAAGATTTAAAATCCAGCCTTCCGTGTGCAAACACTGCAGGAATAAAGTACCTTCCGTTTCATAATTACTCTATCCCTACAAATTTCCAAACTCCAACCGCTGAAAATTAGACGATTATGGTCTATTAACAGACAAATTCCTGATTCTTGTTTGATTTTCTAAAATCGTTACTAACAACCCAATGTGCTGCTTTCAAAAGCGTGGTGCAATGGATTCTTCACTTTGTACCTCAATACAAAGCAAATATAGGGGCTTGGTCACTTGAGTTAAAATGTTCGCCTTGCTTCATATTTCATAAATTTGTATTCCAGCAATGAAACAACATTAAATCTCAAAAGGTAAAAATACTGCTTGAGGTTTAACAGCAATGCAAAAAAAATGACATGAAGAGAATATGAATGCAAATCGAGTTATCAGGATTTGCCATAGTAACGTTCTTGTGCAATTTAATCTACCTAAATTAAACCTAAATGCATTTTCATGCGTCTAGCGTGACACTGTCCGTCTGACAAGACTTCTAAAACGTTATATTAAATCAACACCATCAAACGTTCTCTGATCAAATATAAGATATTATTTTCACATAAGCATTAACGTTCATGTCACGACACAATTTTGTATACACTCGTTGTACATTGGTTGGCACTGACAAATTTCAATTGTTCAGTCGACCGAATACGTGTCGTTTCTATAGTAATAAACACAGTGGGATGGCTTCAGAAAATTGGTGGCATTGACTGATATTATTGGTAATGTGTACAGGGAAAGTGGTGAGTACAATTACGGTTCTTATAAAACATCGGGATCACTTAGAAATGCTGTAGAAAGGCCAGAATTTCCCACAAAGACAACAAGAAATAAGCACTTCTGGAAACTACTTCCCATTCCAATTCCTTGGCCGTGGTTCAGGCAGTTAGTAGCATTCTTTCGACGCGAAGGCACCGATTCGAGTACCGGTTACTCTACGTAGGATGACTGGTGTACACAGTGACATGGGAACAGGTTTCTTTTTTAGATTACTCCAGTTTTCCTGTATTTGTCACTCCACCAATGCTTCACACTCGTATTTGCATTCACTTATCATCGAAGCTTATTAACATAACTATCGGCAGCCTTGTTCAATAAAACAATATTCACTTCTTTCTTCGGCCTACAAGGAAGTCTACCAAAACTTTCATTTAAAAACTGCAGATTTCATTCTCTTTATAAAGTTTATCCCTATTCGTATGGATCAGAAGTAGGTTAAATTTGATCTCATGTCGTGTTTATACCTGTAAGTCAACAAAGTTTTAATACAGGAATAGCACATATGACATTCACGTATTTGGATCTAGTAGTTTATTCACTTCTGTCACTAGCCAGGAAGATAATTTTATGTTTATCTCATCCTAAATCTTGTTCTATATTGATCAGAAGCTATGTCGTCCCTGTGCACGCCATGAAAGCACACAGTGACCTGGAAGTATAGATACACTCATTATTAACCGTGACACTAAATACAGTAAATGGTCAGCTTCACGTCCCAGCCACCTTAGCTCTGTGTGTTTATTCCTGGACATCCCGGACCCCACATTGAACATAAATAATTTGTTAATAAAAGCTGTGTGGTAATATTTTTCGAAGATTCATTCATTCGTTTATTATTTTGTATGTCTTAGGACAGGTCCAAAGCGAGTTCTCCACATAGTGTGATCTATTGCTTCACATCGGATGTTAGTATGGTCGCTTCACACGTACTTGTATTAATAAGGTGAAATTAACACAGTTACGTAGACCGTGAGGGTGTGGGCTGAATTAAGCTAGTGCAGAATAGCGCAAAGGCAGGATCTTGTGAATATTCCTATTCAGTAGACGGCCAACATTTTTTCGATCAGCTAACTGACCATTAGATTCCCATTAAGGACTAGGCCCTGAATTGTGAAATCAGCAATTTAAAAAAGAAAAGCAATGCGCTATAACATAACATTGAGGTGCGTTCGCGTAACCACAGTTACTTTCGAAAAGCAATAAGTAATACACATTCTGAGTGTATGGCTTTAGTCTTAGTTATCCAGCACGCAACGCTCATGTGCCATGTTACATGGTCATGTGCGGCCTGTCTTTTCGGACCCTATTTTTCCACATTATCTCATGAACGGTCCTGCGACCGGCCACCTCGACGCAGGTTTTTCTTGGTTTCCTTGTGTCTGTAAGCAAATGCTGAGACGGTTCCCAAGATTCCAAGTTGCCACTACATGCTTCTCATGTAGCCCTCCCGAGTTAAATTTATTAGTAACTAATTCCTATTTTGTATACATGTAAAATAACCACTGCCAGCGAGTGACAACCCAATTGCAGTTAATAAATATTATTATTTTTTTTTTTCGGGAAAAAATTTATTGAACATAAAATGTGTTTTGATTTTCTCCACATCTTATGTCGGAAACATTTCTCATTCCAAGAAGAAATGAGCGAGATATTATCCTAAATGTGGACACATATAAGGTACCCGTTATTCCTGCCAGATTTTAATGAAACTTGAATTTCTCGAAAATTCTCGGAACAATACTCACATATCAAATTTCATGAAAATCCGTACAGTAGGAGACGAGTTGTTCCATGAGGACCGAAAGAAATACAGATACATGAAGACGCTAATAGTCGGTTTTCGCAATTTTGCGAACGAGCTTAAAAACGCTATAGTCTGGGGGGGCAGCCACATGGGCACGATACAAAAACAACAACAACAACAACAAAAATAGTATACCAATAAAGGATCCAAAAGCTGCTGCTCTAGACGAAATGACAGAAATGCTACACTGCGAGTATCTCTTTAAAAGAATTGTGCATAACACTCGTATTGGGCTAGACAATACTCTAATGTCATTTTCTGCTATGCTGCCGGCCTATAGAAGTCAGATTAATTAGAAAACAGGAGGTAACGGGATTATCTCAAGCTTAAATGTGACGGGAATTCTCTGGGGCGCTCAATCACAATTTTATGAGGAATTAGGTCACAGGACAGGAGTTAGTTCCTTCAACAAAGCATGCGAGTTTGAGGAGGCAGAATTCAACAAAATGGGTTAGTTAGTGGATTACCTGATTGTTGTCAGTACCGGAGTCAAGTGATCGATTGTACTAAGAGACGAACTTCGCCAGAGTTGCAAGCGATCACGGTTTTTCAATTCAAGCTGTTTCTTTTTAGATACGTGCCTTGCAAAACGTTTAATGAAAAGAACGAATCTATGGCAGTCATACACAAAGGCCAGTCTGAAAATAAGTTTTTGTGGAGTATAATTTCGTAGCCAAAGAAGCTACACTGACCATGATTACATCAGGAGAATTCGCTCTATCGTAATTGTTGTCTGTTCCCATTGCTGAAGCAAGATTTTGGTTGCGACAAATTTAAAGACTTTCGCCAAGTGACAACATTTGTGGCAAGATAGTCTTTTTTACCAACTTGGTGTACAAATTCTTTATTTTAATACATTTATTACATTCCTCTACATGTTTCGAGCACTATTATGCTCATAATCAGGACAATTGTATTAGTACAGCATCTGGTATCGTCACTCTGTTTGGGTGACTGTTCAGTACACAGGTTACGAGAGAACCTCCCCCCGTAACCTGTGTACTGAACAGTCACCCAAAGATAGTGACGATACCAGATGCTGTACTAATGCAATTTGTCCTCCTGAAGATGAACATAATAGTGCTCGAAACATGTAGAGGAGTGTAATAAATGTATTTAAAAAAAGAATTTGTTCATCAAGTTGGTAAAAAAAAAGACTATCATTACATTAAGATGCACGGTCAACAAAACGTAAAAATGTGTGCCAAGATGGTTGGTAACACAGGATACGGACTTCTGTCAATAGAGTATAGCCTGGTAATACCTCTACACCTTTATTATTTACTAAGAACCAAACGTTTACCTGTTTATCCTTACAGTTTTTCACAATTGCACCATTTCCACTAAAATCTAAGCAACTTACTCAAATGATGCAACGTTGCAAAGTAAGTTAATAAGAATAAAATTTGATGTTATCGTGGTGGTAGCTACTACAAAGACAGTATTCTTCATCCCAATAACAAACACACCGAACTAATGTTCTAATTTATCTCAGTATTTAACCAACTTGATGCACAAAATTTGTTTCACAATAAGTTTTATTTCATGCCTCTACATGTTTCGAGCACCATGTGCTCATCATCAGGAGGTCAAAATTGCATTACACA
>Ga0123354_10009194_pt1 | contig 15098 bp, 4 predicted proteins | sample TergutLab28metaG_2_FD_97872 | JGI IMG/M metagenome (GOLD analysis project Ga0123354, IMG submission 97872) | Labiotermes labralis P4 segment gut microbial communities from Petit-Saut dam, French Guiana - Lab288 P4 | ecosystem: Host-associated > Arthropoda: Insects > Digestive system > Gut ...
TATTAACTTTATTACTTTTAGTAACTTTATAACTTTAGTATATTTAGTACCTTTAATACCTTTAGTACCTTTAGTAACTTCGGTACCTTTATTAACTTTATTAACTTTATTACTTTTAGCAACTTTATAACTTCAGCGCCTTTATTAACTTTAGTAAACTGTAAAAAATTCTTCTGTAAGTCTTCAAAAACGGCGCTGTGTAAAAACTACTGTAATGGCCTTTTGTAGCTTTCATGACAGTGTTTTTGCTTGCCATATTTTCTTAAAAATAAACACATCTTCAATTACGACAATTTTGTGGGTCACCGTTTGTTACACTGTACTTTTTCTAAAAGCGTCGAAACAACACCAGATGAATAAATTAGATTTCTAACGGTAATGTGCAGTCAGAAAAGTTCGTGCGACAGGGATAGTCGCAACAGAAATGGATATATGTTGAAGAGACGGGTATAGAGGTCGTCAACAAAGTACAAAAATCCTGCGGTAAGTAAACGTTATCCAACGAAATACAGAAGCTCAGAACAGTATAAATGATGGGTGCTGGATGGACAAAGAGTAGAAGAGTGTCAGATACACTGAAAGCTTTAACAGTATTACCCACGAGAAAATAGAAGACTTCGAAGACCAATGACGTCAGACCACATATGTCTAAATGAGCTGCATAGGACTGAGTGGTTCAAACTGAGGCTAATGACGATTTATCGATTTCTGTCAATGCCTATATATATATATATATATAATCTCTTGAGAGTATAACTTCTTATTGGGTCGTTTGGTTCACAGACTGTGTGCTATACTTTTGCATTAGATAAATAAAGTAATAATAAAGAGTCTAGCGGAACTTTAAATTCTATTTATTATTTTCTTATTTATTAAATTTTAAATTTTAATTTTAATTAGATCTACGTCCGATAAAACGGACTTCATACTTCTGTACACCTTCAGTCCTTCTACAAAGTATACCTACTACAAACGGCCAGTAGAACTGGTTCTCAATTTATATAAATGACAGCACGTTACAATGTTTTAATAATTTGTAGCAAAAAAATCGCACATTTTTAACATTGTGTGTTCATACTCGTATCATTTCTCATGTCTAGAACGTTAAGTTTCCATATGTATAATTTTGTACTGAACATCGTAACTGGTAAAAGAAATGAACGCACGAACAGAATTATCAGATCTCCATATTCGTTATATTCACACTCTGTCCAAATACCAGCATTCTGACTTGTTACGATTTTCTCAGCTTCTCCACACAGGTAATGGTGTTACTTACTTACTCCACGGAGCGGAGTTCTTCTTAAGAAGCTAACTGGTTTGCAGCTTGTCAAATTCCCCGTATTTCACAGAACCCGAAGGTTCATTACCGCACTCACAAGCGTCCGCCACCTGTCTCTATCCTGGGCCAGCCCAATCCAGTCCATATACCCACATCCCACCTCCTGGAGATCCATCCTAATAACAGGTAATTGGGTTTATTGACTTAAATTAAATTAGGCCACGACAGCTTCCATCCACATCCAAACTCATTTTTCTCTATCGTTCTACCATCAGCGTTGTTATTCTAAAGCCTAAGCTATTGATTGGACAAATTATAAATGAAGGAATACGTAAATAGAGTAAACAGCATTTTACGGAAATCTAAGAAATGTGGAGATGTACAAACTCTTGAAGATTAAAGCTATTATTGTGAATAAATGTCGTGCTTCAAAATACAAAGAATAGCGAAGACGAAAGCGTTTAAAACAAACAGTAGTTGGGCCTGGTGAGGCGACAAAATCTGATGGAATTGGTTCTGACAGCTGCTACCAAAACTTTTGAAAGATTGTTAAATCTGTAAAGAAAAAAAAAAGCATATGAATTAATAATTTCGTGACACACGCGCCGTTAGACAGAAAATATTGCAAACGGTTTTTGAAAAATATAAACTTACATTAAATGGAATCATAAAATCGAAGAAACGTACGCGTAAAAAAAAAGTAATAACGTTTTCAGGTTACGAATTCAAGAAAAAAATCAGGACTGTAAATAATTTTAATTCCAGTTGTAGATTAATATTTTATAAAGAAATCATTTAGATTTTAAGGAAATGCTTCATTCATGGAGAATGTATATGGTAATTCAAACTTGTCGAGCAATGTGATGAAAATTGAAGTTTGGTTGAGGGTTTTACCTAATTCTCTGAACCTCTAAAGTTCCTTTGCTTGTAGTAGAAAAATTGCACATTTCCGCTAAATCATCCGCATAGTTGTGCTCATGTCACTTTATACTTTCTTAACGATCAATTCAATCTACTATATTTTTTTGAACGTTTGTAGTCAGAACATTTGTATGCATTTCGGAGATATCAAAACATCGTTTTTTCCTCTGGCGCTGAGGCCCAACGTGGGCCATGGCTTCCTCATTCTTGAGGTTTCTAGAACACACACAACGACGCATCACTTTCGGTAGGAATCCTCTGGACGCGTGATCAGTGCGTCTCAGAGACCTCTACCTGGCGACACACAACATTCAAAACAGACAGACATCCATGCTCCCGGCGAGATTCGAACACTCAGCAGGCGAGCGGCCATAGACCTACGCCTTAGACCGCGCGGCCACTGGGACAGCCGACTTCAAAACATATTCCTGAGAAATACCACAATACTTCCATTAATGCAGTTGTAAGATTTCTCTCCCACCGATAATTGCAAATTGTACACATTTCTATTTCGTAAAATTTCACAGCTGTCATAAAGTCTAGCGCTGGAACAAACTCTCCTAATATATCTGCCAAAAATCAATATTATTTGTAACTACATTTCAGTAGTGAATATACTTATATTATACTACGTATAAGATATATATCTACACGTGCATGTGTTAATTATCATTAATTATACCCCTCGTCTTTTTCACTATTCGCGTCTATCCACAGATTTGAAGCATGTTAATTTTGGGGGGGAGGGGGCGGGGGATTATGCATTGTAGAAGTGTAAGATGAGTTTGTTGTACCGTTATCTGCAAAACACTGTAAACCGTGATGACATTGCATGAATTACTTTCAATAAATTGTATGTAATCTGTTACAACATATCAGACAATTTCGTGGCTCGATGCGACTGGACCTTGGATATTTTTTACGGCATTTGATCGGGAAGCCTATGGATTTCACACAGTCTCCTATCCAATCAGTAACGTCAAGTGTTACCACGAGACCACCTCATTTATCTCCGTCTCTTGCCAGACAGGTGATAGGGGCATGAAACTGACCGCTCAATTCCATCCAGTTCCAGGAGTGAGAATGCTGGGCCCATTATCTTAACGTTACGCCCCTTTATTCCACAGGAGCTTGATTTTGTTCGTCAGCAAGTCCTACAGGTTAATGGAAGAACTTGTAATTAAGTGAAAACCAAATAAAATAATGTAGCGTAATCTTCAACCTGTCAGTGGTGTGCTCAGATTGATATTTTCAAGTATAAAAATTAAGTAGTACGTGGAAGGAGAGAATATTGACCTCAGAACAGTACACCGCAGCGTCCACACATGAAGGAGAGTTATTGGTAACTAACAAACTAACTAAAGAGCACAGTCGGCCTTACATTACTAACAGAGTGTTTTTAACTAAGGATGTTATTGGTCTAGAAGATACGTATATTTGGCGATTGCAATTTTAGCGGTTGAAATAACATCGTTAAATAATTTACAAATCATTCAATAACCAACAATCAATACATTAAGCAAGTAAGAATAAATTAAACAATAAACAAAGAAACTAAGTAGTTAATAGTCCAGTCAACAAATTCTCTATCCTGTAACTAGTTGACCAAACATGTAAGTATCAAAATATCAAACTTCCAAAAGTTAACAAATTTAGTAGCTGATGATGTAATAGACAAGTTACGCAAGTAGTAATCCGATTAGCTAATCAACTAACCAAATAGCAAAGGAGTCAGTTACGTAACAAAATAGTGTACCTTAGAGGTTGAAGCATCAGCGTCAACAAAACAAGTTATCTTCGGTTAATGTATGTATAACGAATAACACAACTAAGCGAATAATACCAAACCACAAAAGGAACAGTGCAACTCCATGAGATAATACCTAACCCAATTATATCAGCTTCGTCCTTTCATTGTTTCTAAAGAACAGAAGTGATAACGCATGCCTTTCCTCCTTAATTACCTCAGGATAGAAAGTTGTGATTTAAACTCAAACCAACCGGGAACAAAATGGAAACTCTTGCTACTTCCATTCAAAATGTGTGCGGTACGACGAATGTCATCCTTCATTCTTTATCTGGTTCGGAATTTGGTTGTAGGAACAGATAAAATGTTTGTTGTTTGAGGCCGTTACAAATTTTACGGCACTAGAATTACGTACGTCTTTTGCACTCGATGTGCTGTAAATTGGATCATGCACTGGGCATTTTCGTAGACAAGACCCGCAGAAATGTTGCTATTATCTTCGCCTTGTCTATCTGTATCTTTATGTCCATCTGTGTGCATGTGACAGAAACTTGGACACGGGACATACTAGCATAACTTTCAACAACTTAGGCTGTTTCAAAATTTGTTGGTACATTTCAGGTTTGGATGAAATCAGAAAAAAAAACATAGAACAGTACCTGAAGACCTACATGCATTCCCGCGCGTCTTGAGCTTGCGTCGCTAAACACTTATTGCAATGAAAAGAATTCCAGGAAGAAAGTTTCGTGGGAAGTTGAAATGCATATCATTTTCAGTGACTTTGTCGCATATCTTGAAGTGTTCGAGATAACTGAACAAAACGCAGCAGAAATGTGTGTGCGTCCACTTCCTGAAGCACACCGTGGATCTCTGCAGCAATGCTTGTCGGAAAGAGCGGCTTACTTAACAGAATCTAATGGGACCACCTGAGACTCAATGTAATTAACGCGGCTGAACTGCTGCCTCACGGATCTTCTTTTTCTTCTAAACACGACTTTTGTGTGAAGCACTGGTTCATACTCTTCCATCAATTAAACTATCTTTCAACATTCTGTTATTTGTCCGTCCACAACTGCCACGGATGGACCACGTTAGCTTAACGCTAAACTTTAAGATTTGTATTGGATATCTACCCTGTATCAGTCTCCACCATGCTACCGGAAGTTGTAACTGTAACTTTTTTTTTATTCTTACCCACTCGAAGCAAGTGCCATAGAAGGAATGTGTTCTGGTTCGTTTTAAGTTATGCAGCATGCAGATACTGGGTTGCCGAGATTGGGGAAACCTGCGACAGATGCGTCAGGATATCCGATCTTATTGCCATGAATTGAATCCCAGAACTCACAGCATGAAGAATAATTGGCAACAACTCAGAAGTCAAAGAAAGTCTTCGGGAGTTACGACGTCGTGTGAATTGGTAATAGTACCGACAATGGAGTCGATTTTGATATCTCCATCTTCATGATAGTCAATTGTTATCTCGGACTGTCCTGAAGATGGAAGCATCAAACATATACGAAAGGTCAGTAATTAATCGTATTTACCAATCTACATGGCGTTGCATTCTGGAAAAATTGAATCATCATTAATACTGCTGTCACAACTTCAAATCTATGATGTTGTGAGGCTTATATGCATAGTCCTGCCGAAAGTTCTGTTACAACATTCACGTTGTCCAAAGCTGGAGACAGTGAGGTAGGAGGGTTGTACGGATGGTCGTGTTTGCACTGCTGTCCCTTCAGGTACCTGTGCCAAGGCAGTTTGCTCTCGTCTGTCACAGCGTCAACACGGAGTGGGGTGTCAAATAAAACCACGTGGCTGTGATTTCCTTCATAATTGCGGAAAATCCCATTCTCAAATTTTCAAATTCTTAAACCATTAGAAATTTCGCGAATGTTCATCTATCAGGCAATTAAATATTATAAGGAACTCAGGAGGGTTGAAAACAGAGCTCGGTCAGGACGCCTGAAATTTGTGAGGGCTGAAGCCCCTATCTAAACATTACGGGAGCAGATTCGCCGAAATCTGCTCTGGAAACAGAAGATCATGTCCCGAAATCTGAGCATATCGACCCAATCAAGTCGTACCTCCTCAGGGACGATCTACACATGAGAGCGCACCCCCGCTCAAAGGGACACCTTACTCCTGCTTTGAAGGAGATCCGACGGACAAGAGCAGAGCGTCTCCTCCAGTGGCACGCCGAGAACGTGCACGAAAATATCCTCTTAACGGACGAGAAACTTTTCACCATCGAGAAGCAGAATAACAACCAGAACAACAAGATTTATGTTCAAACGTCCCTTGTGGTGCGTTCTGAGGGTGCGGGGAGACCATCAACTTTACTACGTCATGGTTTGGTGGGAGGTGTCCCATCAGGGGGTGACACATCTTCATTGCTGCTAGAAAGGGGTGAAACTGATGTCCGAGTGTATCAAGAAGACGTGCTGCAAGATGCTGTGAAACAGCTTAACATGACCTTCTTCAGTGGTCAGGAATGGGTCTTCCAGCAGGACTCAGTTCCTGCCCAAAAGACCCAGACAACTCAGGAGTGGCTGCGGAGGAAACTTCTGGCTTTCATCAGTGCTGAGAATTGGCTTTCGGGGAGTGCAGACCTCAAAACCCTGGAGAACAAAACTGTGGGCTGTTTTCGAGGACATGGCATGCCGAGAACGTCACAACAGCCTGGAGAGCCTAAGGAGATCCCTTGTAAAGGCAGCGACAGAGATCCCCCTGGAGACGGAGCGTGCGGCAACAACAGAGTGGCCGGAGCGTCTCAACGCTTGCGTCAAGGCATAGGGCTGCCATTTTTATTGACGTTATTACAAATAAAAATCTAAAACTATTGCAAATAAATTATTTGGCTCGAAAATTGGATGTTTTGTTTAATTTTCCTTCTAGGTCACATTGTACTTGTAACAGAACTTATAGCAAGACTGTGTGTACAGGGTGATTCTTAACTTATTGACATTACTGCAGGAGATGATTTCCTAGGTCTTTGTGATCAAAAAGATTCATTTAAACATGTTTCCGATTTTGGCTCTTTGAAACTGAGCATAAAGGGTAAGGATTATTAAAAATATATGGAACAAAAAATTAAGAAGCATAGTGACTAATGAATTAAAGTACAAACTTGACTTAACTTAACGTATTGTGACTAGCGACGCGTGGCCCACAAGGGGGCGTTTACGACAATTAAAAATACCCATAACTCCTTAACAATTTACAATATGATCCATATTTGTGTTACATTTTTTGTTCAGATCTTATGAAAACCTTCTTGAAAATACGTCACCTGTGTCACGACGTACACACAGACATACATTTTTTCTTTTTGTACAGACAACGGCTACTTTTCTATTTAAAATATTTCTCGTGTGCTTTTACAATACGTAGAGTTCTCGTTTTTTGGAATACACAGATGCTTTGTACCGGTGAAGTTTTCATGCGACACAAATATGGAAATAAAAATCTGTTACTAATAAATGAAACAGAGTTTGTGTACAGAGAGGTTTAAATCTACAACGTGTGGACGTAAACATTTAATTCTCCGACGTACTAAGTGATGCGTATTTTCTTCAAAATCTTAAAACCCACGATCTCCTTTATGATTCTCAGACAACTGCAATATCCATAGACACAACGGGACAAGAAATGAAAGCTAGCTACTAAAATCTGTCAATTGATTTGGAAGTAGCATCACAATTCTAAAAGGCTCAAGACACGGGTTTGTCGCTCATGACAATGCATAACATCGGCAGTTGTAGCATAACACAAGTAGCATTTTATGTAGCTGGATGTGATGGAAGGTGAAGTTCATCCTGTGACATGCCATGAAAGCACGGAGGTGGAGTACAGGTATAGCTCTACTCTTCCTTGAAGCTCGGCGCTATATGAGGGTGTGTGGTCAACGCCACGCCCTGACCGCTTCACCCCCGGGAACGATCCGGTGTCCATTGTACTGGAGGCTAGGTGGACCCCACGACCGGTATGGAGAGTTGCGGAGAAACTCGCCCCACCTCGATTCGATCCCCGTACCGTCTAGCACGTAGCGATTTGCTATATCGACTGAGGTATCCCGGCCTACACAGCTGAATGTAACAAAATTTTTAAAATTCCTCTTATTCTTTATTTTGAATTTTGTGTTTTCATTTCCACCATTCGCGCAGCTGCCGGAATTAGTTTTATTTATATGTACTTTTGACATTATTTCCCTTCCACTGAATTGAATTGGCAATTTTCCCAATTTTCTACACAATATTCCATTCGCTAGCATTCAGCAGACTTGCTCTTAATCCCTCCACTTTAAGAGAATGGCTCGTTTTCATACTCTGCATTCGGACCAGCTAACACAACTGAAAACATTACACTCGAGTCTTGGAGAGACGAAGAGTGTAGGGTTCAGTCCTGTCAGCCGTGCCTCATAACATCTCCGTGTCAGTAAAGAGAGGTCATGTCTTAGGTCAGGCGGTTGGCCGCCAGTTTCTTATCGCGTAAGTCCGGATTCAATCCCAGGGCAGTTTTTATGGGATTTTAGGTGGAAGAAGAGGCACAAGGAAAAGTTCTGTCAGAGTTGTTTGGTTTTCAGTTTCCAAATATTATTCTGTAATTCCTCTATGTTCATTCAACTATCATCCGAAACTGGAACATGGACAAGATTAGAGGCCATAGTTCCACCAATGTGCATTCTGACTGAACTAAGTTACGAGTATAAACACGGAGTGGGAAGTCAGTCTGAATTCCTTTGTCTTGTGTGTTTTAAATGGACATCTCGTAAGTGCAGCACAATACTTGAGGGTAGGACAGACTGGCTTTCACTATATTCCTTGTACTGGTTATCCAATTCGGGTGCTATGAAATAATGTCAGCCGACCACAAAATAGTGAAAACAGAACCCTTAGATATTTGGGATCGTTAGTCTGAAAACTTACCCATATACATAGACAATTGGTCTGTACGCTGTCAGAATCGAATGACGTTTAGGCGCTCTAATACTGCAAAGGTAGATCCACTGGTGCACTTAATTGCTCTGTGTTTTAGCCATTCTCTCAGTCGAGTCAAGTGAAGCCGACTGGCATCGATGCTGGTACGCCAGATGCTTTGGGCTTGAAGATTGCAATATAATTCTGAAGCATAACGCTGTCCGCATTTCAAGCCTTGGTGGATACTGTAACGACGGCTTCTGTGGACAGCCTTTTCATATTACTTCACCTGTGGGTTCAAATTTTACTTCCTGAAATATTTTAGCAGTTTGAAGTCTAGTGGCAACATGCAAAGTTAAAAAATTCTGAGTTTCGCCACATTCAATTTATTATTTCCGTAATAATTACACAATAAATACCGATTATTTTTGTAAACAAAATTAAACGACTGGACTTTCTAATGGAAACGGACTGTGTTCTCTATGACGTAGGAGTTTAAATTGTGTATATAATTTAGATTAGCATTATTATGCAAAGGGTTAATGACTAATTATGAACGAGACAACCTGTAATTACTCAAGCAGTATCTCTCATTTCCTCCCTCCTGGCTGAAACATGAAAGCCGCAACATTTACACACACAAATTTTGATATTAACTGTTTACTTATACATGTTTCTTGGAAACATTTTCTCCTAATATTCGTGGGAAACTTAGATCAAATATGCGAAATTTGAGGTTCTGAAGGTGATAGAACTGAGGGTTCATATATTCCGGAACGTTTTAAGCCAGGCCTCTACGAACGTACTACAAGCGGCTTCCCCAGGACGGGAACTTTATGTTTCCTGTTTTTGTTTTTGATTATATAGGGTTATACATTTGTATTATTACGTCGTTCACCCATACACCGAATATAGAGATACTATGCTCCAACAAGGGGTTTGACGTTGAGATCTCCTCGTCAAAAACGCCGTCACGCGAATTGTATAGAATAATCTTAAGTGAGTCGAATGATAAAAGTTGATGATGGCCACTTCCGGCCGAAACATGTAGTTTTTTGTTCTAAGAATATAACATCTTGTGTTATTGACTACACACTCACTTATTAGTTCCGGAACGTTGTGCCATGCCGGTTGGTAAATAGTTACCAATGTTTCGAAGAATCTCAGCTTTTCCATCTTCAGGGTCAAAGAGTCCAAGAGAGGGGCTTGAACCTGTAAATAAAAGCAGCACATTTTTTCGAAGCCCCAGTAGCTACGTATTTGCGAATTGACACGCCTCTCATCATAAAAGATACGGTTATTTAGATGAAGGTTCTTTGCGAATGTAATCTTGAAGAAAGCATTGGATCTCGCAGACACGAAAGAAGTGAGCAGAGAAGACTTCATGACGAGAAGGTCCATAATTGTCAGAAAGTCTTAGGGTTATAAAATGAAATACGGTATAAATTACGGTATTGTAAGACGCATGTCGAGGATAAGATATTCGTACAAAACTGATTGGAAGAACTGAAGAGAGGAATTGTGGACGTATGTATGGTTAAAACCAAACAGTATCACGCATAAGCTGGATCTGGTGATACGAAATATATTGAGCTGAATTACATAAAACTCTGTGATGTAATGTTTTGAGCTTCACACTGAACCTGCACTTTCTATGAAACAGCGTGAACTATTTTATCAACAGAGCGACTGTTAGATCTTTAATTAGGACCTTACATCGTAGCCGTTTTTAATTAGAAACTTAGAATTTGATGGGGCCGCTTTAAATAGATACACAAAAGCCAAATATTGTGATAAATGAGGGACGCCTTGTAGGTGCTAGAGGATGGTATTAGTTTATTCATGTATCATTTATTACGTGACAACTGTGTGGAATCGCTCACTGAGCGGTGGCCAGTATGTGGTCTTCAAGCACCGCATGCAGTGACATAATTCGGGACATTTATTTCAAGCAAACGGAGTAATGATTTCCCATTGGTTCCAAACGTTTTACAGCGGAGGAAGTTTTCCGCTGCAACTAGTAAATGGGACGGCGTCCAGTGTAAAACTGTTAACATTTGTGGCTTAAGGCACTCCTAAAGTTGTCAGCCCGGCTTCAGGGTTAAGGAAAAGGAATATGATTGTTTAATCAGTATATGATATCAATACTGTTTTAATCAGTCGATGCAAGGCTATGTATTTCTTCTTTTTCAAATTTCATTGGTCAAGTCGGTCATACAATTTCGATTTAGAATTAATACACCTGTGTACCTGCTGCAACAAGTGCCTTTTTCAGGAGGTAAAATATGGTAATAATTAAAAAAGTAAGATTAAATGAAAAAGTTTTAGGCACGTTCGATAAATTAACGAACAACGACTGTTAGCTGCGTCATGTCTCTCTTTCCGTCCGTCCGCATGCAACAACTCGGCTCACAATGGACGGATTTTCATTAAATTTAATATGTGTGTATTTTTCCAAAATCTGTCGAGAAAACTCAAATTTCGTTACGATCTGGCAAAAATAGCAGGTCCTTTACATGAAGACGTATATTCATTTATGATAAAATCTCGCTCAATTATTCTTCAAACGACAAATCGTTGAGATAAAATGTGTAGAGAAAATTACAACATGCATTTTACAGTCAGTAACTTTTGTCGTGCCGTTTTTGAGATAATGTGGAAAATATGGTAGAAACAGACAGGCCGCAGATGACAGTATGGTACGGCGCATGCGTTTTACTTGATGGATAAATAAGGCTACAGACACACACTTCGGATGTGTAATACGTATTGAATTTGCACAGCAATCATAGTTCCGCGAACGCGTCTCGATTTTCGTTAATAAGTACATTGCCTCTCTTGTTAGATTGTCCCGGCAGGTATTGCTCAAATGACAGGTTTCTTGTTTATTACACTGTATACTGCAGTACAGCTTTTCGGGAGATCTGCCGCATCCGCAGCGAGGATGACTGTCAGCCGAAAGAAAGTATCTGAATACAGTCGAATCTTTTTAAGTGCTTTAACCTTTTGGCGCCGGAATTATTTTTTAAATTTTAGCACACTCTGTATATAAAATGTGAATAATTCAGGAACCAAATACGTTAGAATTATGAAACAAACTGCATTTTGAAGAGGCAAAAACGGAGAGTACATACTATGTTTAAAATATTCAGTACCTATATTTGTTGAATAAATATATAAAATGCAACTTTAGAGGTTAGCGGTGCGGTACGACCACTATAGTTGACATTAGGCATCAAAAAGTTAAAGATACAGATTATGATTTTCAGGGCAGTCACCCCGTGTGGTCTATTAGATCGATACTGTATTTTCGAGGAGGCGTACTGCTTCGTCTATAGAGCTGGCTTCATGAACGTTTTGTTTATCAGATTTCCAAACTGTGTGTTTAATGCACCCTAAATACCCCGAATCCCTAACAAATGTGCTACTCACTATGCAGGTCTCATTGCGTACCAGTTAAACTATGTTAAATTTTTTAAATAAACACCACCATCTCCTGTAATTGCTCTGCGTTTAAATTATGGTATACAAGGAACAGAATATGGCATATCAATTTGAATATATTCAGTGTTTACAGAGTATGAATAATTCTACATCTGTCAATACGTAGCAAATGAGAATTACTGTAACACTGAAACCCTTAATCATGGCCCGTAAATACTAGGTCAGCGGCCTCCAGTAACGTACAGTAAAGCGCCCAAGACTAAGTGAACCTCTGAATTTCTTGCCTTGATTGCGCGAACAAGAGAAATGCAGCATAGATTTATAGTTCTATTATCCTCGATTCTGGTATGGAATTTGGGATTTCGTAATTGTTAAGAGTTTCTTACTGAGATTAATGTTCCCTTTCGTTTATTTAGAATTTATTCCACTTCAGATTATTGCATTCTTACACTTTTAAATATATCCTCTTTTGCTTTTACTTTATTTCACAACACATCACCCGACATTCCGGTCGGGTAGTTAGAAATTCTGTTTCATGTCAGAGAGACTGCGGGTTGATTTTCAGCCCAGATGTAGGCTCGCGTGGTTGGAGGGTCGTGCTTTATTTAATTTCCTCACAAAATATTCTGAGGTAATTCCCACTACCGCTTTCTGCTACAACTTGTCCAATTCACTATTTTCTTTAAATTTCCTGTTTTATGCTATACAAAAAATGTACACAATTGATAAAGCAGCGTAAAGTTAGCCATACAAAAATCAGAAGGGAAGGAAATTGTCTTTCATTTTTCTAGGCTAATGAAATGTATATTAGATTCTGCACTTCTAATTAAGAATATGAAATAGCGATCGCTTTAAAGGGACAAAGGTACATTAAATATTCTTATATACACGTCGAAATATGACTGGCTGATCCCATGGGCTGCTCGGTCTCAGGCATGGGTCTGCTGCCGCTCATTTACTCGGAGTGCAAGTTCGAATCCCGCCGGGGCACGGATGTCTGTTGTGAGTGTTGTGTGCTAACAGGCAGAGGCTTCTGCGACGGACCGATCCCTCTTCCAGAGTAGTCCTAACAAATATGTTTCAATGAGTGTGATTAGATGCAAAAGTAACCCCCTAATTCTACAACAAATAAGCAGAAGGGACCAGAATAAGAAAGAAAGAAAGAAAGATATAAGTATGCGTCAAGAATATATAGGTTATTTCCAGACCCATGGCGGAACTTACCTTGTTGAAATTATTATTTAAACCATGATCCCTAGGAGGGGACGAGTGGATGTTGCATCCAAACGAAGTGTTTTCTTAACAGTGAAGGAGCTGATGTGGTTTAAATTATTTGTGCGACATTTGCTGTTTTGTTTATGTGTTTGAACAGAAAGCATGAAACCGTTTACGCACGCGCTGAATTAATGTGGTTTCAGACGATGTCCAACACGGATTTCTATAAACGTGATAATTTCTGTTAAGGTTTCAAACAAGGCGAGAAACTTCTAGCTTAGCTGAGTAACATTTTATTTCTTAAGAATATCTATCATCCATGACGTTTTAGCCGTGTGAGAAGGGTTTTGGTGACAAAATGTAATAGAAAAATACTACGTGGAAGATCAGGACGTAAATGGCAGAATAATATTGAAATGTATGTTGAAGTACTAGGGTGGAGTGGATTAATGTGTCTTAGAACAAGGCGGAAAATTTCATTTCTATATGCGCAGCTCTTTTCCAGAAGGACTCCAATCCATGGAGTTGGTTTGGTTGGTTTGGTTGATTGATTGGTTCGTTCGTTCGTTCGTTCGTTGGGTGGTTGGTTGGTTGGTTGGTTGGTTCGTTCGTTCGTTCGTTCTTTGGTTGTTTGGCTGGTTGGTTGGTTGGTTCGTTCGTTCGTTGGTTGGTTGGTTCGTTGGTTGGTTGGTTCGTTGGTTGGTTGGTTCGTTCGTTCGTTCATTCGTTGGTTGGTTCGTTGGTTGGTTCGTTTGGTTGGTTGGTTGGTTGGTCGGTCGGTCGGTCGGTCGGTCAGTTAGTATACACACGACTCTCCAGTTTTACAGTCACTTTAAAAATGTAATTTCGTTTGGCTGTATGGGAAGGACACGCTGTTGCATCTAACGACCACTCACAAGGTGATCTCTTCGTGCTCATCCTTTTGTGTATTTGCAGAAAGTGTGTGAAATGAAATCATAGAGCAGTCGTGTATGTCTGTTATGACGTCTAGCGTCCGCATTTTGTTCTTACAAATATCTCAGTAGATAACCACTATACTAGGTACTGAGAAGGCTCTACCGACAAAACGTTTTATTTTCTTCTTATTCCATTCTCATCTACCTGCATTATTGAAAGGTGTATAGATTTCATTTTCTTTATTCCGTCAGATAACCAGTATGACTACTTGAATGGTACATAGATTCGTCTGAAGAGTTTTTAGCAAGTAGCCTACACGTTTAAAGCTTCAAGTATAAAGTAAATATAGATATTAAGGTAAACAGTTGAAGAATAAAAACCAACTAGATGTCACTTGTTATATTTACTTTACTTCTTAGATACTCAACATGTTTCGGGCATTAATATGTCCATCTTCAGGTGTTTGCGACTATGTTTTTGAAGTACCACATTGGCTGTATTGTTCTTGGATTTCTGTGTGTTGGAGTTAGGGTGCGGTTCGGCTAGGGTGGTGTCCGGGCTGCCGGCAGTCCGGATACCACCCTAGCCGAACCGCACCCTAACTCCAACACACAGCAATCCAAGAACAATACAGCCAATGTGGTAGTTCAACAACATAGTCGCAAACTCCTGA
>Ga0123354_10009196_pt1 | contig 15096 bp, 14 predicted proteins | sample TergutLab28metaG_2_FD_97872 | JGI IMG/M metagenome (GOLD analysis project Ga0123354, IMG submission 97872) | Labiotermes labralis P4 segment gut microbial communities from Petit-Saut dam, French Guiana - Lab288 P4 | ecosystem: Host-associated > Arthropoda: Insects > Digestive system > Gut ...
ATGATGATCATGATATTGATGAGCGGACTTTTCACTCCTGTAAACAGCATGCCTCAATGGGCGCAAGACATTACGATTGTAAATCCGCTGAAATATTTTATTCAGGTAATGCGTATGGTATATTTAAAAGGAAGTAATGTTAGCCAACTGACAACACAATTCGTAGCATTGGCCTGTTTCGCTCTCTTTTTCAATACTTGGGCAGTAATTAGTTACAGGAAAAGCAGTTAAACAGTATTAATGAGGCTGTCTCAAAAGGCCACGAATTACACGAATTTACACTAATGCTACTTTTACAGATTAATTTTAGTTACCCCTAAATCCCCTAAAGGGGACTTCAGTTTCTGAAAAAACCAGAATGACTACGGTCTTTTACGCTCTAAAGTCCCCTTTAGGGGATTTAGGGGTGGTTTTTTTATGCCGCAAAAGTCCCCTTTAGGGGATTTAGGGGTAACTAAAATTAATCTGTTAAAGTTGAATTAATTATTGTTTCGTAAAGTAAAATCAGACGGAATTTTAAAGATGTCTGCCGGAACGGTTTCACTGTATGACTTAGCTCGTAGAAGGTCAGATCCGTCCGTTTTCATTACGAAAAGAATGCCACTCCATCCTCCCATGGAAACAGTTGATCCCATCGTCGTGCCGGTATATACCGAACAGCTTTTGCCTGCAATAGTTTCGGTAGTTTTTGTAAAACCTGAACCTGCCGCAGAATAGACTTTTTCTGTGAAAAAGAACATGGCCAACTTATCATTTACTTCCGTTTGCGTTACTTCCTGATAGGTTTTATTGGTAATATCCAAGTAATACGCCTTTTTGGTCGAACTGTCCCAAATATACCTTTCGTCGGGAACAATATCACTCATGCCGTAAATATATTCAACACATATCTGCGCTCCATTGTTGTCGAAATATAACGTTGTCGTTCCGAGAAAGTCATAAACAACGGTCGCCTTTTTTACACCGAAAGTTTGGGTGACAGATGTGCCCGGATTGCCGGGATTACTGGGATCATTAACAGGATCATTTTTGCTGCATGAGCCGAGTAATACCATACTCAGCGCTGCGATTGTCATTAATACTTTGAAATTTTTCATCTTTTTAAATAAATTAATTGTTAATTAGGATGTGAATTTTTATCATTAATCGGCTAATGCCGAGCTTTATTTGTCAATCGGCTTCATTCCTTCCGCCACTTTTTGAAGCTCTTGTCGTGTTGTTTCCAACTTACTGATTATCTTTTCAATATTTTGAATATCTCCAATAGGTGCAAAAAACACTTTATTTTCCGGTTTCACTTGCTTGGTAGTTGTTTCAGTTTTTTCCATAAATTACCTTACAATTTTTTTCACCCAGCCCGAACTGCCTTTTACTAAATAAATACCTTTGGGGAGCTGGTCAATGAAAATTTGAATTTCTCCCGCCGGTTTAGCATTCGCATATACTTGCACACCCGACACGGAATAAATTTCTATTCTTTCCGCTTTCGAACTGTTTACTAACAGAGAGCCATCGACAACGTTAGCAATGACTGGTTGGGCAAGCAGAGCGGGATTTACAATACCCGTATTTGTATCGTAATGATAAAAGTAGGTTTCGGGGACAGGATCTAACGTTGCCAACGTTGGTCCGGAATATTCCTCTGTCTTAATCGCTCGCTCTTTTGTATCAAAATAAACAGTACTTTTTGATATAAAATCCAATACGCCGTTATAATATTGATCTGTTTCATTCTCTTCACGTTCCAACTTTCCGGATGCATTTTTGAAATAAGCAAATTTATACACCGAGCTTGATATTCCCAAATCATAGACTGAGGAACTAAATTCCTCGATAAGTGTCGCCCTCCCGTCTGCATCATAAGTTCTGTATATGGTTTTTATGGTTGACGTGAAATCACCATAATCCGGTATAGTCATAATTGTAGTTGATAGCACGGAATCCAACCTGTTGTCCGAATGCCAATATTGCATGGTTGTTACTTGCTTTCCTGGCGTTTCCGATGACATATCTGTTGTTTCCGCCTTTGCTATCTCGCCAATATTATCACAATGATATACCGTTTGTTGCAGATACTCTTCTCCCGAGGCGTCCACATTTATATACCACAATTCAGTCGTAAAATCATTTCCTGTATCACTAAGAATTTTACATGTTGAAGCTAATACTTGCATTCCTTTATCGTTCAGTGTGTACATTTCTTTGCCGATAAAAAAACCGTTTTTTGTCCAACCACAGACAGTGCTATCCGCCCAATTTCCCGATTGATCAAAATGCGCCATGCTTGAATATTGTAGCGCAGGCGGGAGAAAAGGGAGAAGTGTATAGCTTTGTGCTTTTGCCGTTAAATAGAACATACATAATGCGCTTACTGCCATCAGCAGCCTGCTTAAAAATTTAATTTTTAACTGTTTCATAATCATGACTTTAATATTTTTATTTGCCCAAATTACATGTAGAACTTAAATCCGGATAAATCACATACTTGTTATTATCACAGTTAGAATAAATATTACCCATCTGACAACCGCTAAAAGTTACAGAAGCGGGATTGCTGCTCGATATTATGCAATTTTCATCATTAGAATTGTAATTCGACAAATGCATTCCGTAGCGCTGACTGTTGCTGATAGTGGTATTGTTTATTTCCAAATAACTGTTAGCTCCGGGCGCACTTCCGGTGCACATGTAAATGTTAGATGTGTATGAAGTTTCACCGCCGCCGTCGGAAATATCACAGTAATTGAGTTTTGTACCTACAGTTTGGCTAAGTATCTGAATGCCGTCCCAATACCCTGCATCACTGCGGAATCCCTTGATAGTAATGTGCGCCACCGCTGTTCCATCGGCAATAAAATGCGAATTAATGGGAACATAAATGCGGGAAAGCGGTCCCATCATAATTATCGTTCCCGGTTCAACGGTAAGATTCTGGTCAAAATCAAGATTAATTCCATTTTCAAAATACCATGGGTAACCATTCAGATTGCGTAGCGTCAAATTACTTCCAAATGTATTGACGACGTCACCGTTAGCACAGTGGATATATTCTTCGCCGTTCCCCGTAAAGGTGTTGGTATTATCCATATTCCGCATGCCATAGGGACCGGCGTCGTAATCGGTACGAATAGGCGCTTTATTGCAGTTGCTGACCGTGTTGTAGCTGAAACTTGTCAACTCGGCGATACCTTGTGACAGATCGTAAATGTCGATGCCATTGGATGACGAGCCATCAATCAGGCTGTTAGTTACAGCTATTTTGCCATTGTTCTCAAGATAGAGCGCAGCGCTGTAATTGTAGTTTTGACTTCCCGCATTCAGAATTTCCACGTAATTTAACTCGTTTTTCAGTTCGGCGGACGTCCAAGAGGTGTTAATTTTTATGCCTTGCCATGAGCCTTTGTCTTCCAAGGCGCCAATAAATTGAATATGCTTGCCAGCCGTGCCGATTGCCTTGAGCGTTGCGCCGTCATTGATGTAAAGAAGACCGCTTTTACTGCGGAATTGAATTGTAACACCCGGCTCAATGGTAAGAACAGCATTGTTTTCTACATCCAACTCATTGCCGTTAAAATAGTAGTCAATGGGCAAGCCCAAATCCCTGAGTGTGGTATTCTCCCTAATGGGAGAAGTAAGTTCTATCGATTGACTACTGATGCCGGGATTAAAACTGATGCTGTCAATGTCGGCAATATTGAATTCAACCGATAATCCATTCGATTTATGAACATAAACTTTTGTTTGTGCCTGTATGGCTATTGAACCAAGAACAAACATCTCACATAAAAAAATGCGTAAGATATTTTTCGTTTTCATATTGACTAATATTTTTATTGTTTAATAAATTTTACGGTTTTATCTTCCACTCTTAACAGATAGATGCCCGGAGATAATGAAGATACATCGATATGGGTAGCGCTCTCCTGTGCAGGAATGCTTTGCAAAAGCGTTCCGGTCAGGGAGTACAGGTTTATTATTCCATTTTCATGCGCACCGCTAACTGTGAGAACATTTTTAACCGGATTCGGAAATACAAAAATGGATAAGTCCGGTTTCGGATTTTCGATTCCTGTTGCTTCTGCGAAACGGATGCTTACTACATTGGTTACATCCGATTTTGTTTTCATTTTTAATGTCATAGCATTATTTTCAAAAACAATTTTCTGTAGATCCGACAAAGCATACACCGTCTCCGTTTCGTCGGCATTCAATGTAATCAAATTGTATTCCTGCGCCATACAAAGTTGCCCGGCAATCAACAAACCTGCAAGGCAGATTGTTATTGCAATCAAATTCCTTAAGTCAAAATATTTCTTTAACATTTTCATACATTTTTTTAAAATTATTAATATTCATCCTCCTAACTTCAGTTCATTTCTACCAATTCCGTACTGCTCTTTAACTGGCCTTTATCATCATACGTTTCGGTTTTTACAGTACCTATGCCCGAAGCGTACCACGAAACGGTTCGCGATGTACTGTTCTTTCCCATCATAGAAGTAGAAACGGTTTGCGTGATTTTAGGACAGGTGAATGTTCCGGCAGGTACCGTTACATCTTCAATCGCCAGACATTTTCCATCGGTCATTTTCATCGTTGTTTTCAACTTCATAATGCCCATATCCATACTCATGGTTACATCTGCATCCTTAAGCGTCTGACCCGGTTGCATATTGCCCGGCAATTCCATCGGAACGCCGCTGATCTCCATTTTTATTTGCTGGTCTTTCTGTTGACCGGCAAACATTCCTTTCATATCCATGATCATCACACCGTTTTTAATAACGACCTGCAAGGGTATTTCTACGGATGTAGGTTTCCTGTCTTTGTCCAAAATTTGCGTTACATACGAAATCGTCATGTTGTTACCCGATCCTTCCACCTCTTTGATGGTAATTTTCGAGTAGCTTTCCGGTTTCCCTTTCGCGTTTTCCTGTGCATATACCAATGTTGTTCCGACCTTGGTGGGGAAAAAAGCGCTTTGTGCAGATACTACTGCCATAGAAGCAATCATCAGGATTACCATACAAATACCGAATCTAAAAATTGTTCTCATTGTGTTTGATATTAAATTGTTATACATCTGTTTTTTAATTATTTTGTTTGACGAAGCAAATGTATAAGATGGTGACTATAGGGTGTTACCCCCAAAAGGGGGTTTCTATAAATCAGGATAGTAAAAACCCCAAAAGGGGGGTATTGTGTGGAACGGAAAATGCTTTAACTTTGTGCAAGATAAGATAATGAATCGGAAAAAATAATAATCATGAAAATAAACACTAAATCTAAATGGATAGTAATTTTTTGCTTTGCTATACCGGTGTTGTTAACTGCAGGATGTAATTTTCGAAATGGAGATAAACAGCAAGGAGAACGACAGAATATTATGCCAACAGATACCGTGCCTGCTACGCCTGTAGATTCGATAAATCCTGCATGGAACCGCGAACTCGACAGTATGCTGCGAGTGACAGCAACTGCAAAACAAGATACCGATTTGGCACAACTGTATTATAATATTGGAAATGAATATGTAAATAATGATTCTAAAAAAGCAAAGGAGTATTACCTGAAATCAGAAGCATTGAGCAAAAAATTGAACTGGAGCGAAGGACAGTATCAATTTGCAGCAGCCTATACAGATATACTTAACAGGGAAGGGTTAATAGATTCATCGATTGTAATTCATCAACAAGCGCTCGAATTGGCGAAAAAGGAAATGAAAGAAATATGGACTGCCAAAATATTGACAAACATTGGAAACTGTTATTATTATAAAAGCTGGTTTGAAACTGCTTTGACATATTACAATGAAGCATTATCCATATTTGAAAAAAGAGATGAAAAACTCGCACTTGCTTATATTTATTATTTAATGTCAGCTGTATATTATAATCTGAATATGCAGGACGAAAATCTTAGGTATTCTGAAAAGGCGCTTAGTATGCTAAATGAAACGCCAGAGTCATTGACAAGAGCATACGCTTTAATCAATTATGCCATAGCGCTTAAAGAAAAATACGACTATAAAAAAGCGGAAAACAGTCTTATGGAAGCGCAACGGATTTGTAATTTAAATAATGATAGAAACAGTTTAATCAATATCTATATCAATTTAGGAGAAATAGCCCAGCAGAAATACAAATGGGAAAAAACGGAGATGTACGCTCGTAAATCGTTGGATATTAGTTCGGAATTGGGTAATATAGAAGGTTATTGCGCATCAAACCTGATGCTTGCTTATGTAGAAGAATATAAAGGAAATTTCAATAAATCAGAAGAATATACAAGGTTAGCATTAGATACTGCCAAAAAATATGATTTAGCAAACGAAAAGATGCATTCCTATCGCCAGTTTTCGGATTTATCTACTGCCCGGCACGATTTCCGTAACTATACATTTTACGCTCTCAAAACTGATTCACTTCAACAAACGCTTACATCCGAACAGACTGTACGCTCTGCGAAAGAAATGGAGATTAAATACGAAACCGAGAAGAAAGAACTCAAAATCACCGCATTGGAAAAAGAAAAACAGTTAATGACCTGGTTGGGTATAGCCGGAGGCGTTGTTCTGTTATTGGCGATGGCTGCATTTTTCTTCCTTTGGAGATGGACGACACAGAAAAGAAAACTGGTGGAAAGCAAAAACAAACAACTCGAACAGGAAAAACAATTAGTCGCCACACAATCCGTCCTCGATGGTGAAACGCAGGAACGCTCGCGCCTCGCCCGCGACCTCCATGACGGATTAGGCAGTATGCTGACCGGCGTAAAATTAAACCTGATGGAAATGAAAAATGGCGTAAAGTTGGAATATCCGGATGTGGAACGTTTCGATAAAGCTTTGGGATTGCTCGATGATTCCGTTCAGGAAATGCGCAGAGTAGCTCATCACCTGATGCCCGATTCGCTCAGCCGCTTCGGATTGAAACCGGCAGTAGAAGATTTTTGCCGAAGTTTTGCGCCGACGGTTGTTTTTGATTATTTTGGCGATGAAGCGCGCCTCGATCCCATGATGGAAGTTGTCATCTACCGCAGCATCCATGAATTGGTAAACAATGCACTGAAATATTCCGGGGCTTCCCAAATCATGGTGCAAATCATGCAGGAACCTGATCGTATCGCTTTTACCGTACAGGATGACGGCTGCGGTTTCGACCCTTCGGCGGAAACGAAAGGAACCGGACTTCAGAACATTCGCGACCGTATTGCATCGTTTAGCGGTACTATCCAAATTGATTCCAAAATTGAAGAAGGAACGGAAGTGAATGTTGAGTTAAAACTATGATTTGTTTGATTTGATTGATTTTTTTGATTTACGATAATAATGGAAACAAATAATTCTCAATTCTCAATTCTCAATTCTCAATTAATAAAAGTTGCTATTGTGGAGGATCACAAAGTAGTAGCCGAAGGTTTTGAGTACCTTATTAACGATTCGGGTATTGCACAAGTTATCGGAAAGGCGTATTCCGCAGCAGGATGTTATGAGTTGCTTGCGAAGAAACCGGTTGATGTGCTTTTGCTGGATATCAGTTTACCCGATGGTAATGGTATAGACATTTGCATCCGGGTAAAAACGCAATATCCTAATCTTAAAATACTTATGCTGACCAGCTATTCCGAACAATCCATCATTATGCGGGCATTGGAAAACGGCGCTTCGGGTTATATCCTGAAAAATGCAATGGCAGAGGAAATCATTGAAGGTATCCGCACGGTGGTTTCAGGTGAACGGTTTCTATGCGAAGAAGTCAATATACTGCTCAAAAAAAGTGAAAATAGTCTTGTCCGGCTGTCTCGCCGCGAACAGGAATTATTGAGACTGATTGTCGCCGGATACTCCAACAGTGAAATAGCCGGCAACATGTACCTTGGCTACGAGACAATTAAAAGTTACCGGAAAAACCTTATGCTGAAACTGAATGCACACAATACTGCGCAATTATTGAAAATAGCCGAAGATCAAAAATTGGTGTAATTTCATTGTCAATTTCCCACTCTTTTCCAACTTTTCACGCTCCCAAAGCCCGACAAATCGGCGATGTCGGCTTGCGAGAGTTCGGGACGGGATTGTTGCAGGGTTTCAGCGTGGCGAGCGCGATAAGAATTGACAAACGTCGAGAAATTTTGTCCGTAGTCGTTGTTGATAATCTGCGAAAGATAGGTGCGGTTTGTGCCGAGCTCTCTTGCTAATTCCCAAATTGTCAGGTCTTTATTCAGATAAATTTGTTCCTCGTTAAACAGTTCTTGCAAGCGACTTTTGATGTGAATATTTTTTGATTTTGTTTCTTCGCCCTTTTCTATGAGTTCGCCCACCACCGCATTTTCATTTTCTTTCTCTATATCCGTCAGCACAGCCCTTTGACTGTTGCCGAGCCAACCGATGCAGAACAGCATTACCGTGAGAATTGCAGATGGCGCAAGCAGGAAAAAATCGTGTCCTGTAAAACTTTCTTTGCCAAGAATTTCCATAACAATACAGGTTGTTACTGTTACAGAGACAGTCACATTGAGCCACTGTACTTTACGTAGCGAGTCGTCTTCGGTGTTGGAGTAAAAATTAACGACATTCCTTTGGTTGCGATCCACTACCAAAATCGACAGCGTCATATACACAACGCCCTGAATAATAAAGGCAATACGAATGACAAAATAAACGATTTTTTGATACAGAAATATACCTTTCACGCTCTCGTTTTCAATCAATGTCTCGTAGATAAAATCAATATACTCCTTTTTCGTCATAAAAAAACCGCCGACCGTACAAAACACAAACAGCACAAACGGCACGAGCAAATGTTTGTAGTGTTTTTTCAACGAAAAATCGTGGTCAATACTCAACAGCCGCACATAAATATAGTATAGCGGAAAAACGAGCAAATGCGTGAGATAATAAATCGAATCGGCATAGACATAAATTTGGGGCAAAGGCATAAAATATAATAAATGAAATATAAAGGTCAGGAACGACACCACAAAAAACTTGCCCAAAAACATTTTCGGCTTATTACCCTGAGGTTTTACGGTATTCAAAACAACCGCCCAAAACAACGTAGCATAAACAGGATTCAGTAAAAGAAAAAGTTTAAACATAATCCAAAATTTAGCTCGGTAAATTTACAAAAATATCTCAAAAATGCAAAGTTTTTACGATTTGTCTCAAAGTTTTTACGATTTGTCTCGAAATTTTTACGATTTGTCCGGTCTTTTTAATGCATTAAACATAGTTTTACAAAACCATTTTTACAATTAAAATTTTCAACTTTATGAAACAAAAATTGTTCTTTTCAATCCTTTGCGGGCTGTTTCTACTGACAGTAACGCAAGTGTGGGCGCAAGGCTCTACGATAGCAACTGCGCAATTGATCAATGTGGGACAACAGGTTACCACAACATTTAATGAGAGCGCCACCTGTGGCGAAGCGCGTGAAATTTCGCTCGACGAATCCGTTGCCACCACGCACCCTGATAATGCCGATATGTGGTACAAAATATCGCTCACAGGAGGAAAAGTCTATCAGATTTACGACCGCAGCGTGCCGCAAACCTACGATGTTACCTGCTATGTGTATGTCAATTGCGGCGCAACGCAAGCGATAGCAAGCGACGATTATTTCCGCTCCTGCGTATTTCTCTATCCGACTGCTGACGTTACTTATTATATCAAGTGGACAGGCGCTCAGGATTATACTTACACATGGAATGTCAGCGAAGTTACCGACAATCGTGTATGCGTTCTGGCAACGCCGCTCACAACAGGACAAAGCATTGATTTGCTCGCTTACCAGGACGATCTTCGCCCGAAAACAGACAGCTACGGCTACAAACACTATTGGTTTACCTTGAATGTGGAAGCAGGAAAATACTACGATTTCGATTTTTCTGAGGCAAATTATGGTATGTGGAACAACGACCAGGTAGTAATTAACAGCAAATGCGGCGGCGACTGGCAAGACGAAATCGCTTCGTTCTACAAATCGAAATCGCTGGTGAAAGCAGCCGCAAACGCCGTTTGGTACATTGATTTGAAACGCGGCGGCAATGGTTATCAGCCAATGACGTTCATCGTTGCCGAAAAAACGCAGGGCGACAACCGTTTGTGCGAATTTGCAGCGCCTGTAAGTTTGAATACCAACATTACCGCCGACCATTCCACAGGCAGTTCCTTTTTATGGTACAAAATCAACCTCGACGCAGGGAAAGTGTATGAAATAGATGCTTCAAACGCTGCTTACGGATTTAATGTTTACGCCGACGACGCTTGCAACCTGCAATATCCAAACCCTCTTGCCGGCATAGCCAAAGGTAAAAAAGATTTGTTTGCACCCGAATCTTCGGCAGTGTATTATCTGCAAACCGGTACGTCTGCCAACCCCGAAGGCAGCGGAACGTGGAAAATCAAAGAAACGGCAGGCGACAACCGTCTTTGCGCGTATGCAACACCCATTGTTTTGGGAACAGCATTTACCGTCAGCCACACCGAATTTTCACGACTGTGGTATAAAATCGACGTTACGGCAGGCGCAACGTATGAAGTGAATATTCCGCAAACCAGCTACGAAAATATAGGTATATTCAACCAATGCGAACCGCCTCACGAAACCATTGCTTCCGGTTATGCTTCCTCGTTTTTATTTACGGCAAAAGCTACCGGCTCCTACTATATTACTTTTTACAATGATTACTACAGTCCGACTTTTGCCTGCACTGTCAGCGAAGTAACCGACAACCGTTCCTGCCTATACGCAAAAGCGGTAGCAGCAGGCGAAACGATAAAGCCTGCAACGATGGAAGAATGGTTCTCCGTTTCGCTTACCGCCGGTAAGTTTTACGAGTTCGACTTTATGGATACCAGCGGTGGCGCAACGATAGGAGGCTCTATCTATTCGGCTTGCGGAGAGGAAAATCTGAATGAAGCAAGCACGCTAATACCGCAAAAAATGTTGTATAAAGCCACCTTTTCCGGAAATCATCTTGTAAAAATTGCACAAACCGGATATACAGGTTCTACCCCTTCGTCGTGGTCTTACGCCGAAGCGCCCAATGGAGATAACCGCCTCTGCGAATTTGCCGTTCCAATCAATGCCGGCGAAAACATAACAGCTGATTTCAGCAACGGTATGTCTAAACGCTGGTATAAAGTAAATGTCAATGCCGGGAAATATTACGAAATACCCGAAAATAACGGCATATTCTATTCCGGCTGCGAAGGTGAACAAGGTTCACAAATAGGAGTGCCTTACGCCGAAACAGCGAGAACGTGGTATGTCTTAGTGTTGCAATATTCGTCTTACCAAACATCGCGCGGATTTATCATCAACGAACTCCCACCCGACGGTCGCGTTTGCGTTCATGCCCTGGAAGCCGGTTTGAATAATACGATAAACACCGGCAATTATCACGCTGCAGCAAGTTTTACATATATGCGTGAGAACTGGAACGGACAGCTTGAACCGGCGGCAGCGCAAGTTAACCACGGCACCTGGTACAGGCTGCATACCGGAGAAGCCGGCAATTACGAAATCCGGTTGGAAAATTGGGAATATTGGGAGCAGGAATCAATCAAACACGGAAGCGCTATCTATGACCCTCACTGGGAAATGTACGTTTTCGACGATTGTACGTTGAACAATCGCGTAGTGGCTACCGTAGGACATATATTTAATCACGGTCGCACCACACTGACAGCCGCCGCCAATACCGACTATTATATTTTAGTTGATAATTGGGATGATTGGAACAACAATATTACCCGCACCTGGGAAGTAGTGAAAAAATCCGATGCGTCCACAGGCGTTCTCCATATCGGTTTGCAAAACGAGCAAGGCAACGATGTAGCCGGCAATCAAGATACGAAAGTATTGGTTTACTCGAAAGCCGATATTTTGACAACGCCTTACACTGCCGTTGCGTACGACGGAAACACTACATTTACAGCTTACAACATACCACTTGGCGGATATATTGTTTACGCTGAAAATGTTCCGGATTACTTGCCGACCTGGTACAAGCAAATCGCCTACTGGAGCGATGCTACCGTCGTTAATTTGACAACTTCCAATGAAGCTGTACGGGTAGATATGAAACTTTTGGCCACTCCGCAAATACCGGCAGGAAATATCTTGATTTCGGGAGTGGTAACAACTACCGAAGGTGAATCTATCGAAAACGTTTCTGTCAATATCTACAAGCACAAAAACCAGCAGAGCAGTGCAAAAGTGCAGGCGGTAAACAAAGTGAGCAAAGTAGATACCAACCTTTGGGAATTGATAGCGGTGGTTAAAACCGATGCAAACGGCAACTACTCTATCAACAACCTGCCTGCCGGGCAGTATATGCTGGTGGTTGATATAGCCGGTTACGAAGTGAACGAAGGCGCAATAGTAAATGCCTCTGAATACGGAGATTACAGTAATATCGACTTTGAAGCCGACGAAAAAAACCACACAATCAATAATGCCACAGGCATGCAGAGTATAAATGTGCTGAAATTGCAGGTTTATCCCAATCCTGCGAAAGATAAATTGATAATTGAAAGCGGCGGATTGCTAATTACGAAATTGGATATAACAGATTTATCAGGGCGCACCCTAATGTCTTTAATCTCTCCAATGTCACAACTAAATATTGCCAATTTATCAAGAGGTAATTATTTGCTTAAAGTAACAACTGAAAACGGCACTGTTGTGAAAAAATTTATAAAAGAATAAAACTCTATCAACCAATTAAATATAAGGGCGGGCCTGTGTGTTCGCCCTTATGTTTATTGAAGATATAAAAGGTAACGATTTTAAAATTCAAAACATCATCCCCAAAGAAAAGCATAAAAGATTTTTGGATTCCCTGATAGAAATATCTTTTAAATAGTCAGGAACAGATCCCATATCTGAAAAATGAATATCGTTTTTAACAGGGATTTTAATTTCATACCTGAAATCAAAATAAAAGTGAGAAATATTGGCCGATACGCCGGTAACAAAATCCATTCTATGTTGCGGATTCCTGTTATCGAACAATTCGTTTACTTCATATTTAGTTGCATAATTATAGATGAAATTAGGCCCCAGAAAAAAATTGAAAATATAAGCTTCGGATTTAACAACATTATAGCCCAATAATACGGCAGCATTTAATGATTGGGAACTTTTTTTCAATGAGATAGTCTGAGCAACCTCTTGTTGTGTGTCGATATCAGTAACGGGAGGTAAATTCAATAGATATTTCTCCTTCGTTGAATAATAACTGAAGTCGGGTTGGAGGAAAAACTTTCCGATATTAGTCTTGCCAAAAAAGGCCAATTGAAATCCTGTTTGATTGATAGCGTCTCCACTTATTTCTGTTTCACCCTGATACATTTGATAAGAATTGAAGTTTGTGGCAACAAATCCGGCACGGACTCCCCAATTGAAACCTTTTTGTACAACCCTGATATATCGGCCGATTTGTGCCGTCGAATCATTACACATTAAAATGAACACCAGTAATATGATGAAATATTTGCGCATAATTTATTTCACAATAATTCTATTTCTTCTTTTTTGATTTTCATTTCACAATATTGGCATTTAAGCGTAACGTTTTCTTTGTCGATTACCAAAAAACGTGTAGCCATCGGCTCATTATTTGTAATACATTTAGGATTATTACATTTGACCAATCCTCGCAATTCGTCGGGCAAACTTACGCGTTTTTTTTCCACAACAGCATAATCGCGAATAATGTTCAGGTTGACAGTTGGAGCAATCAATGAAATCCGGTTGATTTCGTCTTCTTCGAAAAATTTATCCGAAATTTTGATAATTCCCTTACTCCCCATTGCCTTACTATCCAGATTGTATCCGATAGTAATCCTGTTTTTCAATTTTTCTATACCCAAAATATTGACCACTTTAAACAAGTGATCGGAAGGGATATGATCTATTGCCGTTCCGTTTTCCAATGCGGCAACCAATAACTCTTTTTTTACAGTCATGTTTTTAGTATTCTATATTAATTCCCAATACTTCACAAATAATAGCCTCGCGGGCAAATACTCCGTTTCTGGCTTGTTCGATGTAATATGCTTTAGGATTATCGTCAACATCGTGTGCAATCTCATTCAAGCGTGGAAGCGGATGCAAAACACGTAAATTATCCTTGCTGTTTTCCAACATTTCATTCTTTAATATATACACATTCTTTACTTTTTCATATTCTATTAAATCGGTGAAACGTTCGCGCTGCACTCGAGTCATATATAAGATGTCCGAACGATTGATAATATCATTAGAAAAATCGCACGATTCGTAATATTTAATGCCTTTTCCCTCACAGAAATTCCGGTAAATATCGGGGAGCTTCAATTCTTCAGGCGCTATAAAATTAAATGCCGGATTAAAATGCGACATGCCGGTAATGAGCGAATGTACCGTCCGGCCATATTTCAAATCTCCGACCATTGTTATTTCTAAATTGTTTAAAGTTCCCTGTGTTTTATAAATGGAATAAATATCCAATAAAGTTTGGGAAGGATGTTGATTAGCGCCGTCACCGGCATTGATTACCGGAATTTTTGTTACTTCGGAAGCATAACGGGCAGCTCCTTCCAAGTAATGGCGCATAATGATAAGGTCGGCATAATTGCTGACCATCAGAATCGTATCTTTCAATGTTTCTCCTTTGGAAGAACTGGTCGTTGAAGCATCGGAAAATCCGATAACATGTCCGCCTAAACGGGTTACGGCAGTTTCAAAACTCAGGCGGGTACGGGTGGAAGGTTCAAAAAAAAGAGTAGCGCAAACCTTTCCTTCGAGTAATTTCCTGTCCGGATTTTTTTCGAACATTTCAGCTTTTTCAATTAACCTGAGAATATCTTCTTTTGAACAATCAACAATAGAAACTAAACTATTCATATTTGCAAATAAAAAATAAATACACGACAAAGGTAAATAGTTTTTTTGTAGTATCATTAAAATATGTATTTTTGCAAAAAATAAAACATAATTCTACTTTAACAGATTAATTTATGAAACAGCATAATTTTTTTAGAATTACCCCTAAATCCCCTAAAGGGGACTTCAGTTTCTGAAAAAACCGAAATAAACTACGGTC
>Ga0123354_10009197_pt1 | contig 15095 bp, 13 predicted proteins | sample TergutLab28metaG_2_FD_97872 | JGI IMG/M metagenome (GOLD analysis project Ga0123354, IMG submission 97872) | Labiotermes labralis P4 segment gut microbial communities from Petit-Saut dam, French Guiana - Lab288 P4 | ecosystem: Host-associated > Arthropoda: Insects > Digestive system > Gut ...
ATCCGGACAGGCAACTGAACTGGACAGAACAAGCCGTATCCGGACAGGCAACTGAACTGGACAGAACAAGCCGTATCCGGACAGGCAACTGAACTGGACAGAACAAGCCGGTCTCTGGACAGACAATTGAACCCAGACTCAACGGATTACAAGGCAGGAGTGTCGGGGTTGCTACGGCCCTCTTAACTGCTTCATACTGCAAAGGTGAAAGTATGTACATCCATACATCTTAGTAATGACAACAATAAGTAGCCGTCAAAAGCGACTGTTTACAACTGCAAACCCAATCACAGCTACATGTTTCGACTCACATAAAGCATTCTTCAGGATGTAAACAATGATGTATTAACTGAAACATGTAGCTGTGTTCAGGTCTGTAACAGTAAGAGAGGTGTTTGTCCGCTGTGTGTTTATGTGTGTGTGTTTGTGTTGGTGTTGGTGTTGGTGTTGGTGTTGGTGTTTGCTTACAAAATACAACGGGTTCAAACAATTTCAGTTAATCGCATTTTGTGCAAAAACGGCACCTGCACACAGAACACACACGAATACACACAGAACACACACGAACACACACAGAACACACACGAACACACACAGAACAAACACGAGCACATACCCATGCTCAGAAATGTAGGAATTTCATGGCAAGTGCTGCAGTGAATGGTAAGGACTGGCTTTTTGCACAACCGTGTCCGACGTGAGATTCGATCGTGGGTATAGAAACGTTTGCGAGCCGAGCCTTAACGATATTGTGGCTGTATGGAACTCACTACTGGATTATGCGAACAGTCCTGACAGTCTGCCAACACCTGCAGTTGCTGCCACAACACAACATAGCCAAGTAAGTCCTTCCTATTGTACAAGAAATGTACATATATAGCAGCAGTTTGTATTGCACATGACAGTCACAGCCAGTTTAGTTAATACAAACTACTTAGGAGATTTATGATATTTATATATCCATTTCACAGAGAATATTGGTCTGTATTATTTATTTAATTTGCAGATCTCTTCAGCCACCCATCTGCCCCTAGAACCCTTTTCTCCAAATATATCTGTACAAAAAATTAACAGCTGCCGACAAAATGTATGTACATGTTAACACCACATTATCATACAGTGATTATTCCACTAAGGGGGTGAACTTTGTAAGGGACTAAGAGTGTTTTCTGTGAGGTAGAGATTCAGTTTTTCAATGACTGTTACATAAAATTCGTGCTTGTTCCCAGGCCTCTAACAGCAACCCCCGGGTTCGAATCCACGCGAATCGTTTAGTGACCTGTGTTGTATAAAGTGACACCGGGACTGACTGTTCTCCCAGTATGTCTGATTTTCTCTGTCAGTATAATTCCAACACTGCTCTTTGCCCATTCTCACCCCAGTGCTGCTACTATCAGACAGGCAAGCCGGCGAACACTGTGCACCATCAGAAAAGTGATGCCCTCTCAGTGTATCGGGAGGCACTGAACATAAAATTACTTTCGTATTTAAGTTCTTTGGTTTTCAAAGGATTAGTGGGAATTTGCCCCCGTCTGCAGTGTATGTGTTCTCACTCAGCTGCAGTAACAGTAACTGACAACACTGGATGTGAGAACTATGGTTGTAAGTCTAGAACGAGATATTCAGTTAACGTGTGTGCATTTGAATATATTTTGTATAGACTGCAGCGATCCGTACCGTGGCGAAATTAAAAGTAAATGAAAAGCGATGCTATCCCTTTGAAGATGTGTGGTAACTTTATGTATCTCCAGTTTAACACTCAACAATTCCACGTTCTGCCCACACAGTGTATTCGTGTGCTTTATGCGGATCTGAGAACAAACAGCGATTATTTCCCTATATAGCATTAACTGACTGGTTTTTGTAACCGAGACGGATTGTGTTTACTGCGCGGTACGGACTGGATGTTTAAATGTAACGCCGCTGTAGTTCATTTTCAAATGGCTATTTGCGCTACGGTGTCAGTCTGCATACCTGCTGCCGCTACTAGGCACTGGACGCCAGCCAATTTACATTCGCCTTTATCATTTAACTCTTCTTTCACCATCACCCCCCCAAGAATATATTATAATTTAGAGTCATATATATATATATCTCAAGACGTTATAATTCTTTAAGTTAGCTTCAGAGCAGTGCATAAGATGTTGCAGAATAATATTTTTGACAAACAACCTTCCACTCCACAGTAGGCACATTGCGCTGTCATGCTAAGACCACTCGGTAGCGATGCTCTTTGCTGCTAGTCCCGCAGAATACTTTAGAAATAGCTACTCATGCATTACAAATAGTGACATATTGATAAAAATTGTAACCATGGTAACTGTAGTGAAGGGCAATTGCCCCTCAAGTTACGCGTGGCAGAATAAACTTTATTTATACATAGTTATATTTTATATATATGTATATTTACATATAGCTTGTAACATCCTGTGCTGACGGCGAAAAAACAAGAGTAGAGAACAAGAAGAAAAAACGGGAAGGAACAGCAAGGAAGTTCTGAATGTACGGATATTTTGTTTTGTATATCGATGTAAGTCACTCGGGCTAGATGGAATTACAAGGTATGATGACTGTGAGTGATGAACGGGAAAGGATTTGGAAGGAATCGGTCGTCAGTTAATTCAGGGGTTATTTTGGTATTTGCTTAACGCGACAGAGAAAAACTGCTGAGAATATGAATGAGGACAGCTGATGTGCTGAACTCAACTTCAGTGAGGAGAGCCGAGATGCTGAACACACCTTCAGTGAGGAGAGCCGAGATGCTGAACACACCTTCAGTGAGGACCGAGATGCTAAACAAATCTTCAGTGAGAACAGCCGAAATGCTAAACACAACTTCAGTGAGGACAGCCGAGATACTAAACACACCTTCAGTGAGGAGAGCTGAGGTTCTAAACATACGTTCGGTGAGGACAGCTGAGTTGCTAAACACACCTTCAGAGAGGAACCCAGAAATTATTGTCTCATAACGGCAGGATAACATCGTTGTGGGCAATCCTAAAAAATTCGCCGGACTTCACTTGTTCAAACCTTAAACAAGGCTCACGCAGCGTCATACGTTGATATTGATACATTTGTTCACTGCAGTTGGGTTGACACCCGGTGGCAGCAGTACAGTACACAGTTACACACAAACAATACACAGAAAAACACAATGAAGCACAATACGTAGAACGGAGCACACGTAACACTTAGAACACATAAACATAACAGTAAGAACAAAACATTAACGTAAAGGCTGCATTAAAATGGATCTGATAGAAGCTGGTTGGAAGTATGTGGAATGGATTCATCTGTCTCAATATAAGGGCAAATGGCAGGCTTTTGTGAACAAGGGACTGAAACTTCGGTTTACAAAAACGCCAGGACTTTATTGACTGAACTAAGAACTGTTATGTTCACTAGAATGACTGTTTACTGCCTGGAAGTGAGTAAATTGTAGAAACAGATTCAGCCGGAATTTACAGTGAGCTAACACAGCAAACCCATTGCATCTCTGTGGCGGTACTTTTGCTCGGAGTCACAGCTGAATGTTGAAGTGGAATGAAAATTTGTGTACAGAAATAATACGTGCGGTTACAATTTAATATTTTCAAAGTACAGAAGGAAGTTTTACCTCTTTCTGAGAAATTAAAATTTGGACGTCAAAACAAGATATTTGCCTACTGCCTGCCGCTAACATTACCGGCTGGCGGAGTGTACCGCATCTGATACAAAGCTGCCTTATGAAAGGACCACAGATCACTTAATTATAACTTGTCCTTTGACTCAGAGACTCATCTGTGAGTCTGTCAAGAAGCAGGGCTCATCAACCCATCAGGTTACTAATGGCTGCTGAACACAGACAGGGCTGTACCTTCTGCATACTGCAGCTATGCAATATGCATGTGACGGCGGCCGGCCGGCCGGCCGGCCCAGACGGCGCTGTTTGAAAAACCACTCGACTTTAAGCGTGCAGTTAATTAGCATGAAAACTCTCACAGTCAGATTTTTGCAGTGAATGAGAGGTCTAGAGTAATTTGACAAACTGTGTGTTAAAAAAGCTTTTGAAGTTGTCTGTTTACGTAAAGAAAATTGGATTAACTGACCAACGAAAGAGGCAATCTGTTGAAATTTTATGTGAATCTGATGCTTAGCTGGAAAATATCGGTTTGCAGTTTGACTAATTAGTCCTCTCATCGGAAAGAAAGTTATGAATCTGTACTTAGCAAATTTCGAAACATAGAATATGGAATAGTCATATATTAATTGAGACACAGAGGTGTTTTACCGTGCACTAATGCGTCAGTCCATCCAGCCTTCCATCCATTTCAATCTAGAACCCCCACGTACACAAATGCCCATCATAACAAAGTTTTGTGTACTTACCTGTGACAGGGTGCGTCCAAATAGGCCTGGATGCAGTGAAACAAATATAATTTGATTTTTGTTTACAGCCCTTTTGTACATAGTTGTTCTATGTTTATATACATATAGCGTCATCTTCCGTTTGTTTGTGCTTGTTGTGATGGACTGTAATATTCCACAGAGCGCCCAGACAGACGCTACGGCCACAAAAATTCCGTAAATATAAATTTAAGGAGTTATTCCCGCGGGGTAAAAAGGCTGAAGCCCGAAGGTGACATCTCCCTTCTCGTACCGCCGGTCTGCCAGCGTCCTCATGGCACGGTTACTGATCAGTTCAGGGTCACGCATTCTGCTACGCACGCCGTCAGCTTCCTTCCAGTGTCACGGACCGTGACTGTCGATAGGTACAGTATCTTCCTCCATTTCAGTTTTAAGACAGACGTCCCAGTTGTGTTGAGTGCTAAAATTATAATATAAATATATATGATATATTTTTTTATGTTTTGTTGACCGTGCATCTCAGTATATTTATCTCGGTATTTAACCAACTTGATACACAAAATGTGTTTTATTTCAGGCCTGTACATGTTTCGAGCACATGTGTTCATCATCAGGAGGTCAAAATTGCATTACACAGTCTCTGGTATCATCACACCTATAGGAGGTCAAAATTGCATTACACAGTCTCTGATATCATCACACCTATAGGTGTGATGATATCAGAGGGTGTGTAATGCAATTTTGACCTCTTGATGATGAACACATGTGCTCGAAACATGTAGAGGCCTGAAATAAAACAAATTTTGTGCATCAAGTTGGTTAAATACTGAGATAAATGTATGATATTATCGTACACAACTTTATGTTTATTGGATTATATTAGGTTATAATTCAGCTACGTGTTTCGGTCTAATTACAAGGCTATCTTCAGGCTGATCTTTGAGTAGGTGTAGTGTACAGTAGGTGTAGTGTACAGTAGGTGTAGTGTACAGTAGGTGTAGTGTACAGCTGTATACCTCGTAAATTTAAAGCATATACAATTGTACACTACACCTACTGTAAACTACACCTAATCAAAGATCAGCTTGAAGATGGCCTTGTAATTAGGCCGAAATATGTAGCTGAATATGACCTAATATAATCTAATAAACATAAAGTTGTGTACGACTATATCATGTACATAATTATATTATAATTTTACCTTCCTTCAGCTGCTCTCATCCACAACGGGAGTTCTATAATGTCAGTACAGGAGTGCATGAGCTGACCACCAAACTTTGAAGGTTGACTCTGTATGTATCTCGTTGTTCACAATAAAGACACCCTGTAGCACATCCAGGTGCAAATACATACAATTATTCTGCCGCAGTCACTGTAATGTTTGCATTCAGCAGGATATAAAGTACAGCCTACTTATACAATACAATCGTGTGCCATGCATTGTGTTACAGCTGCCCTTAGTGCGATATAGAGCCACTGACATTTGCACAGTCCGTGTTTATCGACAGCGGCGAATCGTTATTATGTGCGATGACGAATTGAATGTTGATACAATTACGTGGCCTGTCAATCGATTTACAGCATCGTTAAAATATACTGATTTATAGAATAATGCGGTTTGAGAGACCGCAGCAGCTGATCGGAATACGTGAGTGGCGCGTGAGTGTTTGTGAGAGGTCACACACTGCGCAAAGACACGCCAACGGACAGCAGACTGTAGCACAAGGAACAATCATGTACTGTCACCAAGTATCAAGCGACGCTGCAGATGACGTAATTTGTACGGCTATGTTTCGTATGGGTGTCACAACAAGCAACGATAATTTCCCTATGCAGCATTAACGTCACCGAGACGAAGTGTGTTTACTGCGCGGTGCGAGCCGAATCTTTAAATGTATTCCAGTTTGTCTTCTGCAGACTGTTATACGCGTGCCTTTTGTATGTCTGTCCATGCAGGTGTGCGTGATTGGCAGCGCTCGCAGCATGTCTGTCTACATGAAACACCGTACGAAAAGTGCAACAGATTTTCATGAAATTCGGTATTGACCAGTTCCAATAAACTCCGTACCTACAGTTAATTAACTGCTGACATTGCACAACGGTAAGGGACAATTAGCATGAAGACTGACACAGGCTTCCTGGCTGGAATTTAGCCCGCGTGTCTCTGAACATCGGAGTGAAAGTTACAACATATACACCTATCCTGTACCCAATTCGTGTTTGTTTCTACTAACGGCTTTGGTAATGATTAAGCAAGATTTTTGTGCTGTGTCACCTCGACATTTCAAAAGTATGGGACCGATATTGATCAATTTCTTATCTGGAACATTCACGAATTGAAAATGTATAGACAGTATCAGAGACAAAGTGGCTTTGTTACCTTACGTCGCCCGTTTATTTTCCAACTTGTTTATATCTCAGGTCTGGGTGTGTGTAAACAGACAAACAGACAAACAAACACACCATACTTCTCATTTCTTAACGTGGTTGATAACAGCTCGCCTGGTGCAAAGAACATATCCTTATTACGCATAACCATGTGCACTACTACTCTGCAGACGAATCTGACTATACCAATAATGCTTTCCATTATTGGTAATGGTAATCAATACGACCATGGTAAGGTTTCGCATATCATCCATATGTAAAGCGCATATGTCGTTTTGAAGCCTCTACATCCCAGTGGGATTTATTTGCATGAATATCGCCAGTAAACACAAGATTGATGCGTATGGCCATATGGCCTACCGCAGAATTCTACTGGCAGTGGTGAACGAATTTCACTGTAAATTTACGAAAGTTCAGAGCACCGTGGGCTTTTGGAGAAATGTTTTGAAACAGCAGTTTCTTATAGCTGGAACTGTTTTGTGTGTGTGTGGGGGGGGGCGATGTTGCGTGCAGAGTTGGGCTGTGAATTTGCTTTTGTTTCGGGTACAATTTGTGTTCAGTGGATCGGCGGCTGGTCGACATGTTGCCGGTACGATCTACCGCACAGTGCCACTGGCCGCAGCGAAGTGTAAGGACCTCATATGCTTACGGGCGTTCTTTACGGCGGATGTCACCCGTCCATCAGCCTGCCAAATTAATAAATCGTAGATTGATTTTGGCGAACATTTGATACAAAAGTTATGCCATCAGACTTCAATGCAAGCTTAATATCTTGCAGCTCTAAAGAACAGTACAACCAACTCGGCACCTTCTGATGTGCCAACGATGCTAACGTCATTTTAAAAATCCACAAAACGTAGTAAACTTTATGGTACCGAAAGTTTAAGATAACTTTGTCAACGGGCATATCAGGGGTGCACAGAATGGTGTGCAGTGTGATATAGTGACAAACCGAACTGCATGTTTCAAGATGCTAGTGACATGTAGGGAAGGTGAACCTTACATAATGCACTTGGTTCGTGAGTGCGGGAGTGATTGGTTCGTTGACGATGGTTACAGCAACAGCATTTGTTATTGTGGAATAATTAAAGAGTTAGCAAGGCGGTACCGGTGTTTCAGTCGGCATTGCGGTGTTGGACTTTACCGAGAAAATCTGTGAGCTGACTATTACGAAGTTTTGAAACACGTGTTGCGGATATTTAATAAAACTGTGACGTCACTTTCTTTAAACGTTAGACCGTAACGTGTCGATGCAGGCACAGAGGGATAGTAGCTGTATAGTTACACCCATTTTCAACCTCGACTCGCCTCGGCCGAATTAACCCCGATAAAGAGCACCGCTAACCGTGGAACAGGAGGGTTTGTGGACCTCAAGCTGGTTTGGATGGTTTTGGAGAACAGAAAATGTTTTTCACCCACCGGGTTCAAAACCCAGCACGTCCAGCCCATAGTCAGTTTCTGTCCCCGCTCCATAACACACACAGGCAGATCAGTGGACGGGTTAATATTGATACAGACGCCGTGGAATAGCGCGTGAATATATTTGGCCATGTCATATGATGGGTCGTGCCTTGTCTCTTTGTAATAATAGTCCAAGTACAACGAAAGCTAGTCGCGTGACTACAGTGTGTGTTTAATACTCGGGAGGTCCAGTTTTCGAAATTCGACGTACACACAGGACACCAGGACTCATGCTGTGAGCATGTCGCCATTTCAGCTGCAATTCTGTTACAGAATATGCTCGCTGCACACACAGTTTGTAAGGAATGTTGAGAGACAGGCGTCGTCTGTACCGAGTGTGATAAATCCCTTCAAGCATTATGAATTTTTCACTTCTACATGTCGGAATGTACATGCTGTGTGTAATCAGGATCTGGCTTGCTTGCAAGTTTGGGGTATAAGAGCTGTGAGGCCCAGTGGTTTTGAAATTGTAACCCAAAGAGTGATGAGATTAGAATGAGCTGCTTCCTTTATGGACATCACTGTGCAGGCGGTGTGTGAATATGTGGGTCGGTATGTATGGCTGCCAAGTGTGGAAAGATCTGTGTAATTTCACAAAAGGAAGCTGATGGTATATATATGTGACTTGGACTGACTGGCAGACGTATGACTGGAGTTTAACCTTTCCAGGAAGAGTGGTAACTTTGGGCAACAGACTGCTTAACATTTGTGTGTACGTGTGTATATATGTGTTTATGTGTGTGAATGTATGTATGTACGTATGTATGTGTGTGAAAGTATGTATGTATGTATGCATGTATGCATGTGTGTGAATGTATGTACGTTGTATGCATGTGTGTGTATGTGTGCGTGAATGTATGTGTGTATGTATGTATATATGTTTATGTATGCGTGTGTGTGTATGTGTGTGTGAATGTATGTGTGTATGTATGTGTGTGTATGTATGTATGTACTATGTATGTATTTATATATGCATGAATGTATGTATGTATGTGTATATACGTATGTATTTATATATATATGTATGTTTGAATGTATTTATGTGTGTGTACGTATGTATTTATATATGTATGTATGTATGTATGTATATGTATGTATGTATGTATATGTATGCACGTACGTAACATGTTTCTCAGAACAAACATTCGCACTACTCTCTATTACGTACGAACTAAACTTATGAACATTCAATTGAACATTCAGTTTTATTGTGGCTCCTCTGAAAGTCGTGAAGAGAATTGCTAAACAGTGCTGTCACAACTGATAATAACGTGACCATGGAACGATGGAAGTGGAAAGAGGAGGAGGAAACAAGTTGAAAGGAAAATGAAAATGCATGTTCTGTGAGATTTTACAAGGAAAGTTTTACAGAAAAACTTTTAAATTTGGTTAATCTTGTTTGTACGTTCCGTGTGCATTACTCAGATGGTCGGTGGATGTAACCGTTGTTAGCAAGCTGTTTGGAAATTAAGCAGTATTTCTTGGAGAACTGAAGTTCTGGTGAAAATGTTAAATACTTTTTACTTTCTTTTGTTTTGCCATAATTTCTCTGTCAGTTCGCAACACTCGGCCAACGAAATAAACATTGCACAGTGTTTTTCCTCTGATATCTACTTTACATTGCTGCGCTGAGTGCTGCTGCATGTACTGTGTCAGCTTTCGTTAAGAACTGAAGCAGCCCAGAAGGTACGGTGCAGCAGGAATGCAGTTCACTTTTGTACACAACTGGTCCTCACAAAACTGTACACAACTGGTACTCACAAAACTGTACACAACTGTACACAACTGGTCCTCACAAAACTGTACACAACTGGTCCTCACAAAACTGTACACAACTGGTCCTCACAAAACTGTACACAACTGGTACTCACAAAACTGTACACAACTGGTCCTCACAAAACTGTACACAACTGGTCCTCACAAAACTGTACACAACTGGTACTCACAAAACTGTACACAACTGTACACAACTGGTACTCACAAACCTGTGCACAACTGTGCACAACTGTACACAACTGGTCCTCACAAAACTGTACACAACTGTACACAACTGGTCCTCACAAAACTCTACACAACTGGTCCTCACAAAACTGTGCACAACTGGTCCTCACAAAACTGTGCACAACTGGTCCTTACACCAAGCATAAAATGCTACGTATTTGTAAAAACAGCTAATTAGTTTTTAAGCAATATTATTTGATATTTGTTCCCTGGTTATGAAACCATGTGGATTAAAACACATAGAAATACTCAGCTTTACAGCATGGCACTGTGCGCGTTGCTGGTTGAGTGTTGTGAACTCTTTACCGACAGTTCATGGAACGAATACCATAACATTTCTCCCTCCATACCTGTACATAATTTTAAGCCAGCGCCCTTTCTGAGGCTAAAAGTCTGTATTAATTTTCCCCAGTAGTGCTGCAGTGTTTACTGTTAGACCGTGCACATGGAGGCTGAATATTTGTGTCGGAAATTTGGCAGCCATTAACTGTAACGCACTACGTCATGACCGAAGGAAGCTAATGCGAACAGCGAGCCTTCTTTCTTACAATTCTTCTTTTGTATTCAACTTTTTCGTGCAGCCAATATTGGTACTGACTGGTATTGACATTGATATATTTGTTAACTGCAATTGGGTTGACTCCCGGTGGCAGCAGCACAGTACACGTTTACACACAAACAATACACAGAAAACACAATTAACTAATTGGGAAGAGTGCGGGCCGTGCTCCGTCTTTGCGAGTTGTACCCTGGCATTTGCCTTACAGCTGAGGAAAAAGCACAGAAAAACCCTAGTCAGGGTAGCAGAAGAGTGCCAGTTGGCACGATGAAGACAGAATATACAGAACAGAACATACATAACAATAAGAATACATAAACATAAAAATAAAAATATATAAATTACAGAATTAAACAAAAGTATACAAAACATACAGCCATAAGCACAATGATCAAAAAGAACCAAAAGAACATGAAGGAATATGATAAAACGAAAAAGCCATAAAAGCAACAAACTTCCTCTGATCTGTACAGCCTCTAACAATATTAGACACCCTGCTCCTAAGACTTACACTACACTTCACTATATGTCACTACACTTTTCGACACTTCACTTCCATTTAAACTTCACCTAACTTCACTCAACTACACTTTACTACCCTCTCATTTGGCTTAACTCATTTAAATTTCCTACCGCTCCATTTCAACTCACATCACTACACTTCACCTCGTTTCACTTCAGTGCACTTTCACGTGATTTTCGCCACAAAGATGATCTTCGCCATTTTACTTTCTTAACTGTAATTTTCGATTCGTATATAATCTTACATACTCAATTAAACGTCGTGAAACGGACAATCCTGTCTGTAGTCACAAACGTCACAAATAAATAAACAAACGTGCGTGCGTGCGTGCGTGTGTGCAATAATATACTTCCACATTTAAATTGTTTTAATCCCCATAAAGTTTGTGTCTCCGGATTTCTCATTCTTGTTTGGAGACTCCCTGGAAGGAGGATCGGCCCGTTGCAAAGCCTACAGTTACGGAGGACAAGGCTAATAGCCCTACAGAAGTACACAGTCACACATGAAGTGCTCAGATCGGATTTAACGAACGGTCTCAATGTTCGAGTCACAGAAAGCTGTGCATGACATAGAACTTTCGACCACGGTCAGCGGCATCTGTAACATCTAATGTAATATTACGTAGCCGACTGGGTTTGAGGCTATTTGTTGGAAATTAATGTATCGTCGGATTATTTAGATACAAAATATCATAACGTATCGGTAGGTGAATACGTTACCGTCCGCAGCTGGAATGCATAGCAGCAAGTGTGACTGTTTTTAAATTTTATTGGTTCTTCTTGTCCATAATAACGGAAAATTAAATTCCTTTACTTAGCAGAAGGTAAGGCCACGCGTGTCTGCCATACGGAATGACGTAATTCATGTAAACATAGGCGTAGCGGCAGGAGGGGGGTGAGGGGTGGGGGTGGGGGTGGGGGTGTTTTGATGCCGTCCAATACAGCAGAGTTCAAGGGAATGGAAGTGAAGTGAATGTTAAACAACAAGTGTAAAATAAAACATTAGATCCGCTGTTATTAATTGTTCTTTGAATTACGTCTAGCTGGCCGAATAAAAGGAAATTTAACAAATTTTTATGTTTTTCTATAATTTCATAATTCAATTACAGCTGATAACCAACAAGATGCAACTGTTTTGATTTATTTACTTCTAAGCAGCTCTACATGTTTAGGGCGGTGGTTTCGCCCATCATCAGGAGCATATCACTGTAACTGCAGCTTCTGGTATTTTTCACCAATGTTGCTGCTGGCTGGTGTTGCGTATTGGGTGGAACTGACTTTAGTCAGTGGTGTTGCGTATTGGATATTGGGTACTGGGTGGAACTGACTTTGGGTGGAACTGACTTAAGTCAGTTCCACCCAATACGCAACACCAGCCAGCAGCAACATCGGTGAACAATACCAGAAGCTGCAGTTACAGTGATATGCTCCTGATAATGGGCGAAAACTTCGCCCGAAACATGTAGAGCTGCTTAGAAGTAAATAAATCAAAATAGTTGAATCTTGTTGGTTATCAGCTGTAATTACACTAACGACGCAAGGAAACACGAACGTTAAATTTCACAATTCAAGTTAAGACCCGCTATGGTCATTACTCACGGAGGGTGCCAGAAGCCTACCTACGCCACGGAATGTACCACCAGTGCGGAAGTAAATGGTCTAATGTTCAAAGCATAACCGAACTTCGATCACTTGTCAACAAAAGCATTTGCATAGAAAGTTGGTGCAGTGTTGACTATCTCGACTGGCGATGAAAGATGAGAGGTAGGAACGTCAGGCATCTTGACTGAGGCACTCGTGGCTAATTCCGAAATAGTACCTCTGTTAAATCACTTCCGGTTCCTTCTTAATCCTTGACAGTTCATCTCTCTGTGCCATTTAGTCTTGGTTCATGTAAGCAACTTAAATGGCAAACAAAATAAAATCCGGTTAATTTCGGTACTGGCAGTAGCCAGTCAGTCATGCACAGCGGTGCTACTAGAATTCAGGTCTTCGGTGGTGTTATATCTGTCTTATGGTGAGTGCTTTGCCTCGTTTTGAGTGAATGAAATGACTTTATGTTCAGGACCTAATAATGTGTGACTTGACAACGTTTTAGAAATGTGACACCCTGAAGATGACGACACTACGACCCTCCGAAACACCGAGAACTGCTCGCCCAACGAACAGTGTCACATCCCAGAAGAACTCAGTTCCCACTGTTAACTTGCCCTTACCCTGAGGCAAGTGCAGTGTCCGGTAAAGCCTGTAATTGTTACACAAACCTTATTGTTGTTGTGATTAATGGAAAGCAGGTCATAACGTGAAGCTGCCAAACTCTGTTGCTGCAGTCACGAAATGTGTGTTTTACAGCGTCCGTTTAATGTTTTCTTGCATATGCTTGTCCTCTGTGAGCACACACACAGACACATACACACAGATATTTGTCCCCTCTAAGCACACCCACACCCACCCCCTACACACACACCCACGCCCCCCCACACACAGACACGTGTCCTCTGTAAGCACACCCACACCCACGCCCCCCCCCCACACACACACAGACACGTGTCCTCTGTGAGAGCACACACAAACAGATACATGTCCTCTGTGAGCACGCACACAGACACGCGTCCTTTGTGAGCACACATACACACACACACACACACACAGATACGTGTCCTCTGTGAGCACGCACACAGACACGCGTCCTTTGTGAGCACGCACACACACCACACACACACACACACAAACATGTGGCTTCTGTGACTGTAGACAGAAACATAAAACAGAAAGGCGACCGCTAAAACTGTGACAATAGATAGATAAATACTGAGAGAGCTAATTACTGTTTCTGATCATATAATGCACGCGATATTTAGTGGTTAATATTTCTGCCCCAGTTTTGGGATCCCAAAAATGGCCCCACCACCCACATTTTTCACAGTTCACCCTTCGTTCAGTGAGGCTGTCAGTTGGTGTTGATGTAGCGTCAGAGATGAGGGGATGAATATGGAGCATTGGTGGAATGATACCAGCAGGGTAGGGCAGAGGTACTTGGGGAAGAAAACGTCTCACTGCCACTTTGTCCACCACAAAGCTCACCTGGGCTGACCTGGGATCGAACTCGTTTCTCCGAGGGGACAGACCGGCTACTAACCGCCTCAGTGATGGCTAGCGCTGTGTTTAATTGATGATTATGCATAATTACAATTATTATGTAGTGTCGTGTTCAGTTCTGTGTAAGCTTTGTAACTAATACGGCACAGTTAACGTGCTTAGGAATACCGCTGTAATGAAGTGCAGAACACAAGTCATTTTTAAAACAGCAGCTACTGTTCAAACCTTTGTCCTTACCTCTGATACACAGTGTACTGTCTGTCGGGGACACAATTTTACTGGGACTGTACACATTTTTTTTTCTGTCAGGGTCACAATTTACTGGGAATGTACACAGTTTTTTTTCTGTCAGGGTCACAATTTACTGGGACTGTACACAGTTTTTTTTCTGTCAGGGTCACAATTTTACTGGGACTGCACACAGTTTTTTCCTGTCAGGGTCACAATTTACTGGGACTGCACACAGTTTTTTTCTGTCAGGGTCACAATTTACTGGGACTGTACACAGATTTTTTCCTGTCAGGGTCACAATTTTACTGGGACTGTACACAGTTTTTTTATGTCAGGGTCACAATTTTACTGGGACTGTACACAGTTTTTTTCTGTCAGGGTCACAATTTACTGGGACTGTACACATTTTTTTTCTGTCAGGGTCACAATTTACTGGGACTGTACACATTTTTTTTCTGTCAGGGTCACAATTTACTGGGACTGTACA
>Ga0123354_10009198_pt1 | contig 15094 bp, 6 predicted proteins | sample TergutLab28metaG_2_FD_97872 | JGI IMG/M metagenome (GOLD analysis project Ga0123354, IMG submission 97872) | Labiotermes labralis P4 segment gut microbial communities from Petit-Saut dam, French Guiana - Lab288 P4 | ecosystem: Host-associated > Arthropoda: Insects > Digestive system > Gut ...
CGATATAAATCCCAAAAGTTTGTACGCCCGTCGCGGATTTGCTTCCGTAGCCAAATTCAGAGGCGATTACGAAGACGCCGAAAAAATTTACAATTACCTGTTAGACAAAGACCCGAAAGATTACAATCTCTATGCCGGCAGAGCCGAATTATACCTCCTGATGAAAAGACCGGGAAAAGCATACGACGACATCAACCAAGCCATTCAACTTGCCGGCGATAAAAATACAAATCCTTATTTATACATTATCCGGTACCGGACAAAACTTCTGCTCCACGAAAATAAAGATGCTCAAAACGATTTGAACAAAGCGATTTCTCTTGGATATAAAGAATCCCAATGATACATGTTTTTTCTAAATCAGGCGTTGGACTTATCATATTATTTGTGCTGATAAATTGTAGGGCGTTAAGCCAGCAACTACCGACAGAATATAAATTTCGTATGTGTTCACCGGAAGGTGGATTTTACTACGATGGAGTCAAGTCGATAAAACAGGACAAAAGCGGATTTATCTGGATTCTGATGGATAATGATCTTTTTCGTTTTGATGGTTACCAATATGTAAGTTATTACCGTAACTTCCGAAATCTGGATTCTTCAACAAAATGGAAATTTAACTATATAGAAACCGATACATTGGGTCAGCTTTATGTGGTGGCAAATAATAAACTTTTTATCCATCATGAAGATATGAACCGTTTTGAGTGCTTGTTGGATTCAACGGTAAGTTTTCTGAAAATTGATAAGAAAAATCGTATATGGCTGAAAACTACACAGTTGTATTTGTATAATCAAGAATCCGGAAAATTAACTCCGATGACGTACAACGGCAATCCGATTTCAAATGTATCCAATTTCTTTAGTGATGGCGATTGTTTGTATGCATGGTCGATAGAGGGTGCAATCTACTGTGTTAATCCAGAAAGCGGAAAATTTACTTTACGCGCAAATTTACCTCAAAATAATTATTACGCCAACATTGTTTGTAAGGACAAAACAATTTGGGCTTGTACAAATAAAAACAAACTGTATCATATTGATAGCAAAAGTTTTGAAACAATTAAAACTTACGATTTTCTATATACTCCTGAAAATTATGTGAATACGCTATATATTGACCCATTTGAAAATGTATGGATTGGAACACGACGAGGGCTTTATATACTTAATCCACAAACAGATAAACATTATCAACTTCAAAATATTCAAAATGATCCTTTCAGTATTCCTGAGAATTCGGTTTGGACTATTAGCGAAGACAGGCAACAAAACATTTGGATTGGGACATACTCCGGCGGTCTCTGCTATGTCGATCCGAAGGAAAAGAATCCTTTCAAAAGTTATTCACCCAAGCAAATAAACATAAGTTACCATATAGTCAGCGGGTTTACGGAAACCGGCAAAAAATTATGGGTGGCAACGGAAGGAGGCGGCATAAATGTTATCGATAAAAAAACAGGTACTATTTCATACAAAAAACACAATCTGAATGAAAACAGTCTGGCATATAATAATGTCAAATCAATGGTAACGGATTCAATCAGGAAGAATATATGGATATCAATGTTTCAAGGTGGATTAGATTGCTATCATATTCCGACAAAAACATTTACACATTATAAAAATGACCCGCAGAATATGAATAGCTTACGATTCAATGATTTGAGAAAAATTATCATGGAATCTGATTCGGGGTTATGGATTGCATATCAATCGGAGAAATTACTGTTATCTTATTTCTCATTCGAAAAGCGCTCATTTGAACATTTCTCAATGAATGAACTTCTGGGAGATAATTATGTATTTGATATTTGTAGGGATACGACAACTGACGATTTATGGATAGTAACTCATCGGAGGATGTACCGGATGAATGTGAAAAATAAAAAATTAGAGGAAATATCCTCTCCGTATGTGGTTAACGGACAGTCGCTATGTGTAGATTCGGAGCATAATGTCTGGATTGGTACAGTAGGAAACGGCTTGATAAAATATGCTGTAAAAGATTCTACTTATCACAAATATGATGATATATTGAAATTCAAAGTGTCAACTATCTACAGTATATGTTCCGACTATTATGGCTGCCTTTGGCTTGGCAGCGACAACGGTTTATTTCGTTTCAATCCTCATACAGGCGCTTTTGTACAGTTTATCAAAGATGATGGAGTGCAGGGACAGGTTTTCTATCCTTTAGCTTCTATGCAAAGCGCATCCGGAGAAATATATTTTGGAGGAACCTCAGGGTTTACCATCGTTACCGATCCGAATATCAGGATAAACACCTATAAGCCTGATGCAATGATTTCGGATATTTTAATAGACAATGTTTCCATACTTTTTGATTCAACACTGTTTGTCAGGTCAAAAGGAGAATTGACTCTCTCTTATGACAAATCGAATATCGGTTTTTTATTTTCGTCGGATAATTATTTGACACCTGCGAAAAACAGGTTTAAATACCGTTTGGTTGGATATGACGATCATTGGGTGGAAACGGATGCATCAAATCGTTATGCCTTTTTCACCAAACTTCCTGCCGGGCATTATACCTTCGAAGTAATAGCTTCGAACAACGATGGTATATGGAGCGACACCCCGTTGCAGGTGAATATCAGACACTTACCGGCTCCATGGTTTAGTGTTTGGGCTTACGTTACTTACACGTTGGCTGTTTTATTGACCGTATTCCTGATTTTAAAGTATTATTATCGTCAGAAACAACTGGAAATGGCATTATATAAGGAAAGTATGGAAAAACAGCAACGAGAGGAAATCCATCAATCACAACTCAGTTTCTTTACCAATATTTCCCATGAATTTAAAACTACTTTATCGCTTATATCAGCTGTAGCTGACACGTTACGCAAGGAAGGACTCAGAGAGTTTTATTTTCGTATATTAAATAACAATACACAGCGTTTGCTCCATTTAATGAATGAACTGATGCTGTTTCGGACTGTTGAAAGCGGAAAACAGCCGCTGCATCTGGAAATGACGGATATTAACGCATTTGTGTTTGATATTGCCGGTGATTTTTCGGATTTTGCACGGCAACATCGTATCCACTATTCTATAACCCCGGACGAGGCATTGTCGGATAAACTTCCTGCTGATCGGATGATACTCGAAAAAATTATAATCAACCTGCTTAACAATGCTTTCAAATATACGCCGGACGAAGGTTCAATTTCCATAACTGTTTATTCGGATATTCAACGCTACATTCCATCTTATTGTAATTCATTTCATACAGGAAACGAACAGGTGGAAAATCCGTTCTATATTGTAGTGCACGATACAGGCGTTGGAATATCCGAACCTTCTATTAATAAGATCTTTGAACGTTTCTACAAAGTGAATGCATCTGAAAACAAACATATCGGAAGCGGGATAGGTCTTGCTTTAGTTAAAAGTTTGGTAATGCTTCACAAAGGTTCAATCACCGTTTACAGCGAACGAGGAAAAGGCGCTGACATGGTTGTAGCTTTTTCAGGGAATGCGACAAGCTACAATGAATCGGATTTTATGGAACCGGATTCTTCAAACGATTACTTACAACCGGATACCACCGTATTAATCGAAGAAGAAAACACACAGCTTGCTGATATATACAAAGATGAAGAATTATATCTGCGTGAAAATAAAAGAATACTGATAGCCGAAGACAATAAAGATCTTCGAAAATTGATTGTCGATTTTCTTTCATCCTGTTATGATGTGGTAGAAGTTTCAAACGGAATTGAGGCGTCAAACCTGATTCGTGATACGGAAATAGACCTGATTATCAGCGACATCATGATGCCGATGAAAGATGGAATCAGTTTGTGCAGCGAGATGAAAAATGATATAAACAGTTCTCATATCCCGTTTATCATGTTGACAGCCAAAACAGGGATGGAGAGCGAATTGGAAGGGTTTAGCGCCGGCGCTGATGTTTACATTGAAAAACCGGTTAATTTTGATTTTTTAATCCAAGTCATCCGCAATATCTTCAAACGACAGGACAGTCTCAAAGATTATTATGCGAAACATTATTTTGCCAATTCGAGTGATATACCGGCTAACCGCCAATACAACGCATTTCTTAAAAAACTTTATGACCTTTTGGACGCTAATCTCGACAAGCCTGAACTTGATGTTGACTATATAGCATTGGAATTATCAATGAGTAAAACCAAACTTTACAAAAAACTTAAATCAATCACCGGTAAATCCCTTATTGAAATTATATTGAGTTATCGGCTGAGAAAAGCGGCACGCATCATGGTCGAAGAAGACCTTTCGATACGTGAAGTCATCATGCAGGTAGGTATCGAAAGCCAATCCTATTTTACGCGAATGTTCAAGAAAGAGTTCGGTGTAACGCCTTCAGTATTTGCTATGAAGAATAGAAAGCGAAGTTAAAAATTCCACAAAGTATATACTATAAGGCAGTTATGCCGGCAATGAAACGATTTATTCCCACAAATTCAGTTTGTTATCATAGAACAAATGCGTTATTTCATTTGTTTAACTGTAACGATTACGACAAAAGAAAAGAAGAATCGGACAAAGAAAAGTCTTTTTTTTATTGTTATTTTGTAAATTATTTTTAACATAATTTTGTGGAAATTTAAAATTTAATCCATGTGTAGAAAAATTGTATTGATATTGTGTTGCGGACTGCTTTCCGCAGCCATGTACGCCCAAGTAAAAGTAAGCGGAAAAATTGTTGATATCTCCGGCGATCCTTTACCGGGGGTAAGTGTATTAGTAAAAGGAACCCACACCGGCGTTATTACTGATATTAACGGTAATTATTCGATTTCGGTACCGGGTACAAAAGATCTACTTCAGTATTCCTTCCTCGGATTTGAAACTCAGGAAATGGTTGTTGGCAACAACACTGTTATGAATGTAACATTAAAAGAAGGCACAAAAGAGTTGGATGAAGTTGTGGTGGTTGGATTCGGCACACAGAAGAAAGTCAACCTGACTGGAGCTATCAGTGCGGTAGGTTCGGAAGTTTTTGAAAATCGTCCGGTAGCCAATGTTGGTCAGGCATTGCAGGGAGTTGTCCCAAACCTGAATATTACTATAAGCGATGGGGCGCCCAACACGGTACCTTCATTTAATATTCGCGGGGGAACTTCCATAGTACAAAACAGCGACGGAACTTGGGGGGTCTCTCGAGATGCCCCATTGATTTTAGTCGATGGTATTGAATACAGCGCCGATATGCTTAACCAAATGAATCCGAATGATATTGAAAGCATGAGCGTCATAAAGGACGCCTCTGCAGGCGCTATTTATGGAACAAAAGCGACTTACGGCGTGATATTGATTCAAACAAAATCAGGAAAATTAGGACAAAAAGGGAAAGTAAGCTACAGCTACGACCTTTCGTTTGACAAAGCATCAGCTATTCCTGATATTTTGGATGCATACACCTTACAAAAATTTTCAATGGACAAGGCTACTTGGACAGGAGGCTCTGTGAGTACTGCCAATGAAACCAGGCTGGCAGCTATCAAAAAATATATGGACGATCCGAAACCGGAAAATGCTTGGTATATGATTGGAAGTTCTATTGACTGGGTCGCTAACATCAATCCTTATGACCTTATTCTTCGTAATGCTGCGCCGATGCAAAAGCATAATGTAAGCATCAATGGAGGTTCTGATAAAGTAACATATTATGTGTCTTTAGGTTATCAAAATCAAGAAGGTTTATATAAAATCAGCACTGATGTGTATAACCGTTACAACGGAATGATACGGGTAAATGCGATGGTAAATAAAAGGTTCAACATAGAAGGCAGGTTGAATTACAACCGCACTACTTACGAAGCCCCCTATTTAGTAGGCGGAAAAGGTACTGTTTGGTCGGCTATGAAAGGCTCGGAGACTGCAAAGAATATAAATATGCCGCTCATGACCGGTCCTAACGACCCTATTCCGGATACTTATACCGATAATATTCTTTCGTGGTTATCTTACGGAGCAAAAACAAATACATTATCGCAAACAACGGCTATGTCCGTATCACCCGAATTGATCATTATTCCTAACGTATTGAAAGCGAAAGCTGATTTATCATTCACGCCTCAATCTTCTTCTTCGCAACGGCACAGTCCGGAACATGATTATGTGACTACCAGTTGGCAAAGTACGGTAGCTGAACAATCGGAAGCCCAGGAAAATAGAGGGGAATTGTCAAAAAGTGAGACAAATTCCTACCTCATCAATGCTTATTTTGATTTCAATAAGACGTTTGCCAAGAAACACGCACTTTCGGCTATTCTCGGTTTCAGTCAGGAATATACTGATTACAGTTCACTTACGATAGATTTGAGAGGATTGTTTTCTCCCAATGTACTGAATCCGGAAGCCGCCGAAGATATTATGCTACATTCACAAGCAACTGACGCGCAAAAATTTACTTCACGCGGTGTATTCGGCAGGATCAATTACATCTTCGATAATCGTTACCTGCTGGAAATCAACAACCGATATGACGGAAGTTCGCGTTTTACCAAGGATCAGCGCTTCGTATCATTCCCTTCCTTTTCTGCAGGCTGGATTGTATCGCAGGAAAGTTTTATGGGGTTCTCCAAAGAATGGTTGAATTACTTTAAAATTAAGGGATCGTGGGGTAAATTGGGTAGTCAGCCGGGCGATAATTATCCCTACCAGTCAATGATGAGTTCCGGAGCCGCAAATTATTTGATTGACAGCAAATGGGTAAGTTATGTAGGCGCACCCAATTTAGTTTCGCCCACATTGACTTGGCAAAAAGCGGCAACTACTAATTTCGGAGTTGAAGCTTACTTCTTAAAAAACAGACTGCAAGCAGAGTATGATAAATATAAAAGAAGAATAACCGACATTTTACTTGCCGGTGAAATCCCGTATCCTTCTGTACTTGGAACCCCTGCGCCGCAGGTAAATAGTGGAATATTGGATGCTTACGGATGGGAGTTTACGCTGAGCTGGAACGATCGGTTATCCAACGGTATAAAATATAAAGTCGGATTTGTCGTCTCGGATGAATTAACTAAAGTAATTAAATTTTCAGGTAATCCTACCAAATTGTTATCAACACTATACGACGGAATGGTTACCGGCGATATCTGGGGATATGAAACCGGAGGAATTGTACAGGCGTCGGATTTAGTTCCCGATCCAACCAAACAGGGCGCATGGATTTTCTATGGTCCAAAATCTCCCGGAGCAACTTATTGGCCAGGGTATTTATGGTATCGCGATGTTAACGGAGACGGTTTTATTAGTAACGGAGCCAATACTTTAGACAATCACGGTGACTTGAAATTGCTCGGAAACAGTACGCCTCGCTACCGGTTTGGAATTACAGGAGATATAAGTTATAAGGGATTTGACTTGAATCTGTTCTTTCAAGGAATCGGGAAAAGAGATTTATGGATTAGCAACACTTCCTATTGGGGAGGAGGAGCCGGTTCCCGCTGGATGTATGATCGTTCGTGGACGCCGGATCGCACCGACGCCAAATTTCCCATGTACACATCAGGTGTAAGCACCACATCGGCTTATATGATCAACGGTGCATACATTCGGTTGAAACAGGCGGTTTTAGGTTACACATTACCTAAACAGCTGACAGCGAAGGCAGGTATAGATAAATTACGGTTCAGTGTTTCTGGATTTAATCTGTTCACGATTACAGATATTCCGAAAGTATTTGATCCCGATCAGATTTCAGATGCTTATCCGCAGAGAAAAACGTTGGCATTTGGAGCTCAAATTACATTTTAACAAATAATATTTACATAATATATACAGATTAACATGAGGAATTTAAAAAACTATATTGTATTGTGCTTAACAGGTTTATTCCTGTTTCCGGCATGTAATGACAATTTTTTGCAACAAGATCCGATTCAGGATTTAGCTGAAGGATCATTCCTTAAAAATGAAGGAGATTTGCCTTATTATCTGAATCAGTTGTATGACAAATATTTAGTTGGGCATCAAACCGATTGGGCATACGATAGGGTAGCGCCTTTTTACGACGTTCAAGGCAGTCCGATTATCTATAAAGATCTTTTTTCCGATAATATGGTGAAATCGGGTGATGCAAGTAGCCGATTAAACGAATCCTACACAACCCCATCAAGTGGAACCAATGAGGGATGGAGTTGGGATAATTTACGTATTATTAATTATTTTTTACGCAACTATCATCAAGCTGACGGTTCGGTTGTTGATCCTGCCATGTTGAATAAATGGGCAGCGGAAGCTTACTTCTTCAAAGCGATGGATTATTATCAAAAAGTGGTTATTTTCGGAGACGTACCCTGGTACACGTATGACATGAACATTGATTCTCCCGAACTTTATGCTCCTCGTACAAAACGCGAAACAGTTATGGATTCTGTGCTTTGGTGCATTAATTATGCCGTAGATAATATTCAAGATAATACAAGTCCCAACGGTCGAATCAACCGCGATATGGCGAATTTTCTGAAAGCACGTATCTGCCTGTTTGAAGGGACTTTTCGTAAGTATCATACCGAATTGAATTTACAAAGTACTGCCAATAAATATTTGCAGGAATGTGTAACCGCTTGTGAAGACCTAATGGCAACCAATCGGTATCAATTGTATAATACAGGTACTGACCCGTACTGGAAATTGTTTACATTCAAGCAGACGCCTTCTGTAGATGGAGAAAATGAAGCAATTCTGGCAAGAACGTATGATGGGATAAACCTGGGACACACAACTCAACGCTATTACGAACAGAACAATGGAGGCGCTTCCGGACGCTACAGTAAAGGAGCTACGCGTGGTCTTATCGACGAATACCTTTGCGAAGACGGACGTCCGATTTACATCGGCGGAACGGAAGGAAACTATACGCTTAATCCGCTTTTCGAAGGATACGACGGCATGTGGACCGAATTGGAAAACCGTGACCCGCGTTTGCGGCAAACGGTGGCACGTCCGGGAGAATTTCAGACCATCTCCAGTCCCGGAGCAGGTGTGATGGATCAATCGCTGTACGGGATCGTTTATCCCGCTATCGGATACAATTATACGACAGCTCCGGGTACAACTGTAACAGGTTATATGTTTACTAAACATTGGATGTGCGACAAAGCAGAATACGATGCTGTAACCCTTGGCAAGCAAACAGCGCTCATATTCCGTTATGGCGAAGTATTGTTGATGTTGGCGGAAGCTAAAGCCGAGTTGGGAACGATAACCGATAACGATTTAGATCAGACCATTAATAAATTAAGACAACGGGCAGGATTTGATTTCGCGAAATATCCGAATGCAAGATTAACCTTGGAAAATATTCCTGCTGATCCGCGTTTGGATAAAATTTACGCTGAAAAATTAGATTATCCGGTCTCTCCGTTATTGCGTGAAATTCGTAGAGAACGCCGCGTAGAAATGGTATTGGAAGGCTTGCGTTATGAAGATCTGATGCGTTGGAAAGCCGGTAAATTGCTTACGGTTCCTTTGCGAGGAATGAAATTTACGGCGGAAAAACAAAAACTTTACGACGGAACCAATACTAAACCGCCTGTTACGGCAGTAAAAGCGGCAATAGGAACGGAAGTTTGGGTGGACAATGATGGATTCCTGATTGCTTATCCGAGAGATGTAAGGGTAATACAAGGGGTACTGCCGTGGAGCGATCGTCGTTACTACTGGCCTATACCTTTTGACCAATTGACGTTGAACAAAAATCTTACACAAACTCCGGGTTGGGCAGATATTCAACGATAATCAATTAACTTTTGCAAATCTTTGAACAAACAAATTTTCAAAATGAATAAATGTAATTATAATTAGATATGAAAAAAATTAGTTCTTTTTTAATATACGCCTGCATCATTTCCTACTGCATCGTATTTTCCGGTTGTAAAAAGGAAAATGATGAACGATTAATTACGGCAGTTACAATTCAAGAGGCAGCTTATTTACAAAGCATCAATGGTATGCAAATTACATTGAAAGATAATGCTACCCTGCAGCTTACGCCTTTCTTTATGCCGCAGGATGCTTCTAATAAGAAGGTAATCTATTCGAATAAGTATTCTAACTTGATGGAAGTAAGCGAAAGCGGATTAATCACGGCAAAAGCCCCGGGTACGGACACATTGACAGTAAGTGCAACAGATGGTTCAGGAGTAAAAACATCTTATCAGGTATTGATTACCGACCATCTGGTAAAAGCAACAGCAATCAATGTAACGGCGGCGGGAAGCAATATAGTACTGAAAATAGGCGGAACCTCCTTTGATCTCGGAGCTTGTGTAACACTTTCTCCTGCTGATACATGGAATACAGCTGTTACCTATAAATCCAATGATGAATCGATTGTCGCCGTATCAGCGGATGGAATTGTAACTCCGGTGGGAGTAGGGAGTACAACCATTACGATAACCACAGCCGATGGCAGCAACATCTCCAGAAATGTCAATGCAACCGTACAAGACCTTGTGCAAAATTGGGTGGAAATCAGCCATGTAAATTGGACGGTAACAACACAAACCGGAACCGGTTACGATTATGTACGCGACGGATGGTCGGCTACGCTTGGCGAATTTACTACCGGACAACCCGAACATTTATTCGATGGTGATGCCGGTACTTACCTGTCGCTTTGCAAACCGGGCAAAGGCTACTCTCCCGGTAACGGCGCCGATCCGATTCCGACACAACCCTCCGACTTCCTGCCTTCGTTCACTGTTGACATGAAATCGCAACAATCTTTTAATTATATTAAATGGTGTCATCGCTACGGAAACAATCCCGCCGGAGGAGGCAATAACTACAACTATCTCCGTGTATATGGAGTGAACGTTTACGGCAGTAACGACGGCAGCGCCTTTACCCAAATCAATACGGAAGGATTAGTCTGGATTCCGAATGTAAACGGATATGTCGGACAGGGAGGTACCGCTGACCCAACTGTTTATACTATTGAAATCCCTGCGTCCACCTATCGGTATGTCAAAATTGAATTGGCGATGTGGAGTGATATTTACAATAGTCAAAATTCGGATTATCCGGGAACAGGAGCGGCAGCAGGCAGCTCTATGCAAATCGGTGAATTTGGACTTGGAAACATGTATTGGGAATAATGAAATCAGGGAAAATACTTATTTCATTCACAATATGTTGGATTTTACTAACCCGTACTTCCGACGTAATGGCGTTCAATTTGATCAAAAACGACCTTCTCCCCGCAATGGGGAAGGTCGTCGATGAGCAAATAACCCAATCCTCAGACAAAGGTCGTGAAATCCGCAGTTTCAATCAGGATTGGGAATTTAAAAAAGGACCTTTTCCTTCCGATCCTGTCCTTTTTCAGGAAAGCATGCAAAGTGGGTGGCATGCAGTCGCAATTCCCCATACATGGAACGCGATCGATATGCAAACTTATCAAAACATTTTTTATGCCGGTGATGGCTATTACAGAAAAACATACATTCCGGATATTGATTTGAAAGGTAAACGTATTTTCCTGCGTTTCGAAGGCGTGGCTTCGGTAGCCGAAGTATATGTCAATTCGCAATTGGCAGGAAATCATAAAGGCGGATACTCGGCTTTTGCCATAGAGCTAACCAATATGTTGAAATACGGTGAAATAAATGAATTGTTAGTTAAAGTGAACAACGAACCGCGTCCCGATGTGATTCCCATTAATCATACGCTTTTTGGAGTTTACGGAGGAATTTACCGTCCGGTGGAGCTGATTATTACGGAGAACGTCAACATTGCCGTGACCGATTACGCATCACCCGGAGTGTATATCAGCCAGAAAAATGTGAGCAAAAAGCAAGCCGGAGTTAACATTCGTGTGAAATTGGAAAACCGTAATCACGGAATACAAACGGTACAATTGGAAAACCAAATCAGCGATGCTTCGGGAAAAATAGTTGCAAGACAGGAGTCTGTCGTGGAACTTCTTCCGCAAGGCAGGCAATCGGTGGAGCAGAATTTCGTCATCAAAAATCCGAGACTTTGGCAGGGATTGGAAGATCCGTATCTCTACAAAGTTACCACCCGACTGACGCATGAAGGCAAGTTAATGGACGAAATCGTTCAGCCGCTGGGATTGCGGCATTTCGAGTTGAAAGCAGGCGACGGCATGTATCTTAACGGAAAGAAAACGCCAATGTATGGCGTATGCCGCCATCAGGACTGGTGGAAGTTGGGAAGCGCGCTCACAAACGAACAACACGACGCCGACTTAGCCATTATTCGCGAAATGGGCGCTACCACCATTCGGTTGGCACATTATCAGCAGTCGGAATATTTCTATGCAAAATGCGATAGCATCGGATTTATGGTCTGGGCGGAAATACCTTTTGTGAACCGGGTTTCTACAAAAGAAGGAGATAATGCCAAACAGCAACTCACCGAACTGATCCGGCAAAATTACAATCATCCGTCCGTTTATGTCTGGGGATTGCACAACGAAGTATATACCCCTGTCAATTATACGGCAGCGCTTACCGCCGAATTAAACGACCTGGCAAAATCGGAAGATCCTGATCGCTATACCGTTTCGGTAAACGGTTATGGCAATCCCGGACATGGAGTGAACATGAATGCCGACATACAAGGTATCAATCGTTATTTTGGTTGGTACGAAAAGAAAATCCAGGACTTGGAACCATGGATTACCGGCTTGGAAAAGGATTACCCCGATTATAAAATCATGCTGACTGAATATGGAGCCGAAGCCAATATCAATCAACAACAGGAAATTGCGGGCGATGCAGGCGATTGTTGCGGTCCAACGAAAAACTACAACGAAAGTTTTGCCACGCGTTTCCATGAAATACAATGGGGAATCATTGCCAAACATCCTTATCTGCTGGCGTCGTACATTTGGAATACCTTCGATTTTGCGACTCCGGTTTCGTATCAGGGGGGAGTGCCGGCACGCAACATGAAAGGATTGGTTACTTTCGACCGGCAGATAAAAAAGGATCCGTTCTATTGGTATAAAGCCAATTGGAGTAAAGAACCGGTATTGTATATCACTCAGCGAAGAGTGGTGGAGCGGGAAAATCAGACAACTTCTGTAACCGTTTATTCGAATGTAGGAATTCCAAAATTGTATGTCAATGGAGTTGAAATAAACGTTTTAAAAAAAGGAACAACTGCCGTTCATTACATTTTTGATAATGTAAAATTGAGCGAAGGAAAAAACGAAATTGCAGTCAAAGCCGTAAAAGACGGGAAAACTTTCGAAGACAAAATTTATTGGATCTATTCGAAAGACCATCAGCCGCATGATGTTCAAAAAATTGAAGTAAAGAGTCAGGAACATATAGGATTATGAATTATGAATTATGAATTAGGAATTATGAATTAGGAATTATGAATTAGGAATTTTAGATTATAGATTATAGAGTTATGAGAAAAAGTAGTATTATCATCAGTCTTATACTTTGTGTATTGTCTTTTGGGAGCGTACAAGCCCAGACGACGAAACGGGCATCTGTGCCGCTGGAACACGGAGCGCACCGCATTGGTCCGCGTACTGACGCCGCCATGCAAAAATGGCGCGATTACGGATTGGGACAGTTTATTCACTGGGGCGTATATGCCATCCCCGGCGGTCATTGGAACGGCGAAGTCTATCGCGGAGCAGCCGAATGGATACGTTCCTGGGACAAAATGCCCAAATCCGATTACGATAATCTGTATAAGCAGTTCAATCCCAAAAACTTCAATGCAAAGCAGTGGGCGAAACAGGCAAAGGATATGGGCGTTAAATATATGATCATCACGACTAAACATCACGATGGATTTTGCTTGTGGCAAAGCAAATATACCGATTATACCATTGCTAATACTCCCTATAAAAAGGATATTATCAAGGAATTGGTGGACGCCTACAATGCCGAAGGCATCGACGTAACCCTCTATTTTTCCATTATCGACTGGAATCACAAGGGATACCGTTCGACTCCGCCCAAAACGGACGAGGAAAAAGCATCCTATGAAGAATTTAAACAGTTTACACGCAATCAGTTGATTGAACTGTTGCAAAATTATCCTACCACCATCGGATTGTGGTTCGACGGTACTTGGGATCAAGCATGGATTCAACAAGCGGCTTGGGTCGATTCGCTGGAAACGGAACTGCGTGCCATGCATCCCGGATTAATCATCGGCAGTCGTTTTCGCGCCGACGAAAACGGGAAGCGCCACTACGATTCAAACGGCGACTTGATTGGTGATTATGACCAGACTTGGGAGCGCAACATGCCCGAAACGACGGCAGAACTGAACGGTGTGGATTGGGATTGCGTGATGACTATCCCCGAAAATCAATGGGGTTATCATTCCGACTGGTCGCTCACCTACGTGAAGAAACCGTTTGAATTAATCGAAATGCTCGTTAAGGCGGTATCGCTTAATGGAAACTTCGTATTGAATTTTGGTCCCGACGGCAACGGAACCATTCGTCCCGAAGAAACGCAGATAGCCGCAGAAATCGGCGCCTGGATGAAAGTGAACAGCGAAGCGATTTACGGATGCCACCATTCGTCGTGGGAAAAACAGGGATGGGGATATTATACGCAAAACGCATCGCTACGGCAATACTTGACCGTTTTCAATCATCCGCTGAATAATCTGGTGCGGGTGAAAGTGCCAAAATGCACGGACGACAGCAATATAATAATCGTTGAAAAAGCGTATTTTCTGGATGGTAAACAAAATGCCGTTGTAAAAAAAGCTGGCAGGGACAAATACGGCAATATTTATTACGACATTGAAAGTCCGGCGCCAAAATCATTATTGCCTTATGTGATTGTGTTAGACACAAAAGAAGTGAAAAAGAATGAAGCGGATAAGTATCAGCAGGCAATCATATAATTTTAGTTTTTATTGGCAACCGCTCCCATACCGGTTAGACAATCATTCAATGCCTGTGGAAATTCCCGATTTCACGCGCGGCGCATGGAATAAATTCAGACCACCAATACTATCGCAATTTAGGGTGCGACCAAATCATAAATCAGTTTGAAGTTTGTCATAGGAAAAGTAGCGTTTGTGTCATTGAGAAACTCGCATAAATATTTGGCAA
>Ga0123354_10009199_pt1 | contig 15094 bp, 9 predicted proteins | sample TergutLab28metaG_2_FD_97872 | JGI IMG/M metagenome (GOLD analysis project Ga0123354, IMG submission 97872) | Labiotermes labralis P4 segment gut microbial communities from Petit-Saut dam, French Guiana - Lab288 P4 | ecosystem: Host-associated > Arthropoda: Insects > Digestive system > Gut ...
GTGTGTTGGAATATCACACGAGTAAGTCTGTGGTTACTGTGCAACGTGCATTTCGTGCAAAGTACGCAAAGTACCATTGCCACGTGACCTCGCTGACCTAAAGGCACGGATAATTACAGCAGTGAAGAATATCGATGCACCCATGTTGACTTGTGTGTGGCAAGAACTTGAATATCGTATCGATGTGTGCCGTGTCACCCGTGGTGCACACATCGAACATCTATAGTTGTCAAAAAAAAAACTTTTTTCGGTTTTCCTGTGGCTGTGAACAATTCCATTAAGGCAGGTCCTTTGGTTTTCTTGTTATAAATGTTTGTAATCACGGAGATCATTATGAAACGCCCTGTTTTTGACTATGGGTGCGAGAATGGCTGGCTGGCGAATCCAAAGCGAAGTGCGGGAAATCCGACATTTTCAATTCCTCTTCTGGTACAGTAAGATAAACTGTGCTGTGAAATCTTATAAAGCAACTGAGTGGGTAAGCTGGTAGTTTACCTTCACCAGGAGAAATTAAGTTCAGTGCGAATTGCCCGGTAGGCATATTGGCTTGCAGCCGCACCCCGATGTTGCCAGTAGCTTGTGACTTTTAGTTTCTCTGCAGACTGCTGTAAAGTTGAACGTTTTAGGCAGGTATTAAATTTATTAACTATTGCAACGGGTGTACCTGCCTGGACAACAAGAACTCCGCCCATATATCCTGAGTTCCCTGTACTGCCAGTCGGAGCCGTTAGACATCCATCGTGCGACCTGATCCTTTGTACATCTTGCAGCGACAAGTGGCACTGTATGTTGCATTAATGGGGCAATTTGACAGTAGAATGAACGAGCTCTGTCACTACCTTGAAGTAATGTTGCTACTTTTGATGTGTATTGGACCGTGCATCATCTTGATAACTGAAGATTAAAATTAATACACAGTAATTCATCGACATGCAAATCTGCCAACCCCAAAAAGAAACTTCATAGTCGCAAGTACACTCACCTGCACTACTGCGACCACACACATGAAAATCATAACTGCTAAAAATTAAGGTACACTTTCTACCAACTCTGATCACTCGACCAAAAAAAAAAATTTACAAATAAATTTCGCACCCAATACACACCACAAATATCAAAACTTACACTAACGCTACTTCATACATCTTTACAGAACCAGACGGCCTATGTGGTAACCAACGCTATTGTCGTGAGCTCCTGATGATGGGCATAATGGTGCCCGAAACATGTTGGGCCAAAAATAAGCCTAGTAAAGTAATAAGTGACATCTAGTTGGATTTTATTCTTCAGTTAATGTTGCTACTGTTCCTTAGGAACCGCAGCAACTACGCTTTCTGATTTTTGTCGGATCAGTTTGCAGCAAGTTCAGGGACAGTGCCTTTCCTTATCCTCCTAGGACAGTGTTTCTGAACCGCCGGGCCGCGGCCCGGTACCGGGCCCTTGCATCAATTATACCGGGCCGCGAGAGATTCTCCTGGAATTGATAACTAATTTAAATGTAATTTAATATTTGTCAACATGCCACACCGTATATATAAGTGTACTAATACTCTTTATGATTATGCCATAATTAATTATTAATACTTATGTTAGTTTAATGTATGAACTTAAAAAAAAATTGGAAAGGTACTGACGAGTAAATCTGTTGGGACCGGGCCCTCGTCTTATGAAAAAAGAATTTACCGGGCCGCGGTCTCACAAAGGTTGAGGAACACTGTCCTAGGGCGTGAGGACAGAATATTCCTGTTCTTACTGCCTGCAGGACACTGTCTGTCATTAGCATATCTGTTTCTTCGACTGGTGTTGATGTGTTTTGTGCCACATTAATTGTCCAATCTCTCAAATTGTAGTACCTTTCCTTACTTAGGAAATTGTGGCGTCTGTTTGGAGAGGGAATTCACTTCAAATTACAGTCATGCCTACAACCTTTTTTTTCTGACCTTTTGTCTGCTCGAACGACTTTAATACTATTCTGAAGATATTCTTGGAAGAGAAATTTTGGCATTGTGAATATCGACACCGGCTGGGGCAGCATAGCCTGTGGGAACGCGGCTGTGTGTTATGTTGTCTAACACAGGGGACGTTTTCCATCGCTGTTCAGCTTCCTGTTGGCTGTCAACCGTAAAATAAATTGGAAGAAATTCCTGCTGTCCATTTTGTGGGGCAGCAGGGTCCAGCAAGGTAGTGGATCTGCCCCTGTGCCTTGAAGGTGGGCTTGCATTGGATTGGTTGCAGGAATTGAAGGCGTTTGAAGAAAGGAGTTGTGCTACCTTAAGTGTCTTAACATAGCTGCTGACATCTATGACTGTTGACTTCGGTGCGACCGTTGTCAGAGGACTGCCCTGCGGTGTTCGGACGTTTGCAGCTGCTCTTCGAAACGTCGTGTGCTGTGCTTCTGTTGCGGCTTAACTGCGCATGCGTGTTCTTGTGGAGTCTTGTCAACTTTCGCCTGTGTAATGTCTGTTGTCTGTTTGTGTATTTTTGTTATCTTTGTTTTTCTTGTAAGTGGTTTGTCTCCTTGTCCCCGATAAATCGAAATTTCGAATATTTCCATCTCCCTCTGTCTGTCTTACTTGTTTGTAGCAACATTTTAATTACCTCACCCGCGCTGAAGGCTGTTAGCTACCTGCTGTACACTTCTGTCTAAGATACTTATGTTTGTGTTATTTTCTGTCTAAGGAGCATGCTACGGCCCGCAATCAGCACTTTCCGTCGGCACGCACAGCTGTGAACAGAAGCTTGCATTCAGGCCCGTCAGATACAGCGACAGTTCCATGACATGTACAGGAGGGCAGCACCAAGTGCCCAATTCCCTGTAGGACGGCCCACGAACTTACTTTTGCATTCGGCCCAGAAGTGTCTAGTAACTGGCGCCGCTCACAAAATGAAATTCCGGCACGACTGATTGTACGAGCGGAATGGTGTGACGCCGTGTCCTTGCTGTCCTTTGTGACGCATTGTCCTTGCTGTGCTCTGTGGCGCATGTCTTTGCTGTGCTCTGTGGTGTCTTGTCCTTGCTGTGCTGTGTGACGCCGTGTCCTTGCTGGGCTATGTGACGCCGTTTCCTTGCTGTGCTATGTGACGCCGTGTCCTTGCTGGGCTCTGTGACGCATTGTCCTTGCTGTGCTGTGTGGCGCATGTCCTTGCTGTTCTCTGTGACGCTGTTTCCTTGCTGTGCTCTGTGACGCATTGTCCTTGCTGTGCTGTGTGGCGCCTGTCCTTGCTGTTCTCTGTGACGTCGTGTCCTTGCTGGGCTCTGTGATGCCGTTTCCTTGCTGTGCTCTGTGACGCATTGTCCTTACTGTGCTCTGTGACGCATTGTCCTTGCTGTGCTGTGTGGCGCCGGTCCTTGCTGTTCTCTGTGACGCCGTGTCCTTGCTGTGCTGTGTGGCGCCTGTCCTCGCCATGCTGTGTGACGCCTTGTCTCTGTCTACTGCGGATAGTACTGTACTAACAGAACCACCCAGCAACAGAAACGTACGTTAGGCCGCACCATTCCGTGCAGTATCCACGCAGGACTAACAACGCCGGCACGCTCTTTTACTTTAAATTAATTGTATCGAAAATTGCATGTCTTGGGTAAGAAGTTTATTAGTCTTTTGTTCCGAAAGTTTTTAGCTCCTATAAATATTTAACGAATGGCGTTCGAGATGTGTGAAGCAACACATGTAACAGACACATCGTGTGAAGTGTCTGTTGTTGTTGTTGTTGTTGTTGTTGTTGTTGTTGTTGTTGTGTTGTTCGATGTTACACAAACCAAAAATTGTTAGACTTGCTGTACCAAAACTCGCCAGTATTAAGTCCATGACAGGCAGTCTGACTGGTGGCCGGACGGACAAACAGACAGATACATACGGTGGTGTCTTGCTGGCGTTGTGTTTTGAATTCTGAAAAACGTGTTTTGGCTGTATAAAACCTCAGCGTGAAAATAATTTTGTGTCCTACACAAAGAGTCTGTCCGTCTTTCCATCTAATGTTATTTTCTTTGACTTTTGTCATTTGGGAGTCCAGAGCGAAGAACTCATGTAAGATTCTTTGTTAATATTCGTAAAAGCGGGAGTGTTTATATTATCTTAGCTTGTTTTCTTTCTCAAAAAGAGAAAACGTAGGCGTATGAAATGACTGTGTTGTGTCCCACTTCAAGTTTCTACCAGCTGACCGATTTTTCACGTACTTGGCGTCATACGGCAACATTGACAACATGGCGACTGTGCGAACTTGTGGTGTTTTACCGATATCAGCGCCACTTACTTTAGTCTCCGGAAACTACCTTTGCTGCCTCCATGGAGTAGAGTCCGCCTAGAGAAGCCACTAGTTTTTCAGCTAGTCAAGAAATTTCGCGGATTCTATGGAACCTGAAGCATCATTACCGCGTTCATGAGGGCACGTCGCTTGCCACTGTCCAGAGCCACGTGTAGTCAGCGTGTACAAAACAACATGGCGACCGCACGAACTTTTCTGCGGCATTCGGTTTGCTGGCTGTAGCTACAGAATCTGCGGAACTAGAGAAGTGAAATTTGGTAAGGGATTGTAGCACAGCGAAATCTACACATTCAGCACGAAATGTTGGCTTGACTATGATTATCGCGGGGACGACTCGAAACTTAAATGTTAATGCGACATTTGTTACTTTCTGGCTGCCTGTGCTGAGTCATTCATACAAATAAAATGGAACGATGTGAATTAAGGTTAAGAACAAAGAACGGCCAGGCGTTTGTCGGACTGAAACCAAGTGATATTGGGCTGTGAGTAGTGACGGCAGTGCCTTACACGTGGTCACATTGAAGTTGGTCACCGTGTAGGCTACAGAACTGTCACACCGGTGGCTGCGAAGGGTGTTTCTTAGGGGATATTGTGGTGTCGCTGAAGAATACAGTTATCAGCGTTGCTATGCCGTGTCGGTTGGTAAACAGAGGACCGCAGTACCTTTATTTCCAGGGGGAAGCAGTCCCTGGAAACACGATAAAATTTTTACTCTTCCTGGACTGCTGGTCTCAAGGTGAAGGCACTGCCATACCTGGAAACGTCGGTAACTGTTTACCGATCGAGGTGACGTCATCCCTGGGAAATTGAGTCCTCCCCCCTTTTTTTCAAGTGACCCCAATTCAGCAGTTTGTTCCACCACGTGTTCTCAGAGAACGCTGGGGTACACACATGGTGGTGTGGCGGTTCTTGTTACAAATCGCGGTCCAGAGGGATTTAGTGACTGCGGGAATATGCCGGGATTGTCAAAATCGGCCACGACAGTTTCCTTCCCTGTTCTTCACAGTCTTGCAGCCATGTGACGCACTCGACTTGGAGCGCCATTCACAAACAAGTTCCTAGTGTCAGCCAACATTCCAGTGATCTTGTGAAAGTAAAACTGCTGGGCCGCAATGCGCGGCTCGGCGACCTCATTGCAGTGTGACACACGGACAGTGGCATCAGAGGCTGTCGGTGACAGGCCGAACTCTATTCTTTTGCTGTTAGAAAATTGTTAGAAGACGAGGTATTGTTTACCCCTTATTTTATGACGTGAAGGCGAGTGGAGCGTGAAGCTGACCATTCACATACGGCTATTAACGAAAGCCAAACTGTCCGCTTTCCCCCACCCACCATATTGGATCGTGGTTCCAAGTGGAACTCCACTGGAGTTAATAAGTGTGCATCTGCTGTCTTTGGACGTTTCGGTGTCATAGTATTGCTTTTGTTTATAACTGTATGAACAAGAAACAGTTTTGAGCCCATTTTACTCAGCTATTCACCTCTTAATTTTGTCTCTCTCCTTCGTGTTCTTCTGTACCGCCACATGAGTTTTGTTGCTGCGCTTCCGAACTGTGCATCATTCTTTACCATCATCATTATATATATACATATACATATACATACATACATATACATACAGGGTGTTCTTAAGTGCAGACAGTAAATATGGTGTTCCATTCTGCAGTCACTAGACATGTATGTTTATAAGAACCGTCTGCCTAGATCGTTTTTTTTTCACTTAACAACCACAGCCCCTTCGTTAGTTAGAAGCGAAAGTACTAGGAAATCGAGATAAAAAAAAGTATTTATTAGTGAAATTGTATATTAGATTTGCCAGGTTTCACAATAGCAATGTCTTCATCTTGACGGAATGCTGAAAATGCTCGCCATTGGCCTGAATTCATAACTGAACCCCGTGACGTCAGCAGTTCAGCCATTTGTCATACTGTTGTCACAGCCATTTGCCAATGTCCGTCCCACTTTCTGTAAAGCTGTACATGTAGAAGCTGGGCAGTAGCAAAGCCTCAGAACCGATCCATTTCGTCCTGCCCGGCTATCTAAGCGGTGAAAGTCCGAGAAGTGCTTGACGTCACGGTTTGATGATGCGTCACCCACGCAGTCTGCCACGTTGCCATTGGCACATTCCCCGGTAATATGGTCAGGTCTACTGTTACCATACCTCACAAACGAAGCAGTTGCGACCAGATATGTACAGGAACGTTTGGTTTGATGTTGGGAATGGTATACGGGTCTGTTGTCTGTTGCATGCAATTAAGAATCACCCTGTATATTATTCGGTTTTTTTTCGTGTAACTGGCTGTATAATACCATTCACTGTCGAGGATACGCATTATTACCAGCAATCTGTTCTTCCCTAATTTTCAAATTCATACTTCTGAACCTCATTTTCTCCCCCATATAATTGTGGTGTTTTGACTTTTGTCTCTGGGGATAAGCTGCGTCCAGGTTTCCCTGTCAATAAGTAAGTTGTTTTTTATTAAATTTAGAATCAGGCCCCCTTCTTCGCGCTGTGGGTCGCCATCTTCTGCATCATAAAGCGAACGTTGGTGGACCTCGGCTAACAACACTGCGTTTTCTTGTTCAAGTACAAGGTGTCAAACTGAATCAGGAAAATCCGCTCACAGCTGCAACGCTGCATGGCGACATACGACGCGGCGCTCGGTCCCACGAGAGCCGCCTGCAGTACTCAGTTTCGCCTTAAAAAATTGTACATTTCCCAGACATGCTTTAAAGAGTAGCTGGGATAGCTCAGTCGGTATAGCGACTCTCTACGGGCCAGACGGTCCGGGGATCGAGTCCCGGTGGGAGCGAGATTTTCCACACCCGTCCAGACCGACCCTGGGGCCCACCCAGCCTCCTGTGCAATGGATACCTTTATCTTTATGTTTTCAAAAGTGCAGGCCTGGTAATTAACGGACGATGTTTCGTTAGTTACAGTCCTGTCTCTACTATTCCCCCTGTTTTAAAGACTGACTGGTCGTTTCCTTCTCCGGTGAAGTGCAGTGCTCAGATAATAACCGGTTTCACAACTGTGCAGTAGGTAGGTCACGGTACAGCAGTGTTGGGCACTTTACTGTCTTCTCAGTTTCTCTTGTATTCTCAATTACTTGTAAGGTAACGGTATAGTTTTCCCGTTACAGGCCCGGTGTGGCCCAGAGGGTGGGTAGAGTTATAGCTCTACCCTTCCATGACCGCAGCATTAGAAGGGGGTGAGTGGTCAGCAGCACGCCCCGGCCGCACTTTACCCCCGGGAAAGACCCGGTACCCATTTTACATGAGGCTGGGTAGGCCCAGGACCGGTCTGGACGGGCGGAAAATCTCTTCCCCACCGCGATTCGATCCCGGACCGTCCAGCCTGTAGTCAGTCGCTATACCGACTGAACTACCGGGCCCACTGCTTAATTACTTGTGTCAAACAGAATGTGTGAATCGCTGGACATCGCGACTGTTACTGTGCTAATTTCTGGCTGTAAGTTTTATAAGAAACAACAAAACACAATGGAACAGTTGCACCTGTGCAGTCGGTTTGCAACGCCGCCGTTCGCTAATGACAGCAGTAACAGAGCTAATCTACTGCCAGTCGTTAGGCATGCAGTCAGCTCGACTTGCGCCAGCAGCTCCGTCGCGAACAGTCTGTACCAAGAACTTTAATCCTTTGACACACCAGTTACTGACGTCGTAATCCTGACATATTTTATACACACGGCGTTCAGGTAGTTAGTAATACTTCATAATTAGGTGTCTGGACGTCATTTACTGGTCGGCTGTGGGTTACTGCTTGACATGTAAATCGCCACTTGCGTCAAATGTAGAATATGGCGATGAAGTGATCGCACGGAACAGCAAGGAACACCGTGCGACGGGACACAGAGTGTACTATCTGCAGACGGTTGGCATTGTGTGATGAATGAAAGTCGGGACTGGTGACGGAAATAAACGACAGGAAGAAGAAACTTCCACTCTTCAGCCCACACCTTAGGTTCTGCGGTGCTCTGACGTAATAAGGAGAGAAAGTATCAGCTTATGTTGCTAATTTGTTAGGTCGCTACATAAGCTAATGAGGAGTTTGGTCCGGATTCCCAAACCTAGGGACTCGACCCAAGTTAGGGCCGTGATTGGGTAGCGAGAGTCTCCTGATGGGTCGTTAACTGCCCAAATAATTAAAATAATTTGATAGTTTAAATGGGGTGCTGAACACTTAGAGTATTGAAATAATTGACGTAACTAGGTAATTTTATTGATGTATTCTCAGCTCGACATGTTTCGGGCACATACGCCCATCATCAGGAGCATTAGACGTTGAGTTGCAGCATATGGTTTTCTGCACCGAGTTTTTGGATGGGTGGTGGTCTTGAGAGCCGCTGCGTAGGCACCATCCGCACCGTAAACACGACCTACGCAGTGAATAACTTGAGATAAACGTGGTAAAGTCGAGGGGAATATTTCGACTGAGCATATAGCCTGCATGGTTCTGATGAAGAATGTATAGGCTTGCAGTAGCACGACATAGTAGTAGTGGTAGTAGTAGCAGTAGTAGTAGCGGTGGTGGTGGTGGTGGTAGTAGTAGTAGTAGTAGTAGTAATAGAAGTAGGGAGTTAGGGTGTAGAGTGGATTCGCGTGGCTCAGGATGGCAAGCAGCGACATTCTAACATTCAGCTGAAGGACATGCAGTTTGTGGTGACGGCGTGTTGCATAGTTACTAGCAAGCTGGCTGAAGTGTTCAGGTTCAGTTCGGCACGGCGTTCGGGCGGCTCGGGTGTCCAACCAGTCTACTATCCAGTGGCTGTAATAGGGGGGCAGTCCGACTGCACCTCCATGGGGTGCCGTAGTTGTTACGTGGAGTGATGCCTTCACTGCCCCATAAATCTGTGCGTGATATTTCTTAAACAAGGGGCGATATTTGCCGTTATTTCGTTTAAGATATAGCCCGATGAAGTGCTGTTGTGGGAGGAGTGCTGCTGGCCTTGAATTCAGAGCCCCTGTCTGAAATGAAGCCATCCGGCAGATATTAGCATAACGACTGTCGTTAGAAGCTCTGTAAAGTGACCGGTTACGGCGCGGACGACTGATGTTCGCCTCTCTGGAAGGGGAGGGGTCGTTCCTCGTCACCAGTGTGCCGATGCAGGCCGTGATGTCTTTCCTAGGGGCTGACCGTTTAAAGCAGAGTGGTTACTGCATGTGCCAGCTGTTTGAATTTTCAGAAACTTTATGTGTAGAAGCTCAGATTGTGGGATGACGTGTATGTGTTTGTGTGTGTTTCGTGTGATGCTGAAAATGAATTGCGGTTCTAAATTCTGGCGGTGGGATTCCACGTGGGACTGCTGTGTATCGTCACAACATCCTGATCAGAACAGCGTTCTACAAAGTGACTATTGTTCGGTCTTCAGATAGACGCACGTGGCGTTGTGTCTGGCAGAGAGCCGCAGAGGCACCCAGAGACATGTTTTGTGCAGAGAAATAATTAACTTTAGCAAGTGTTCGGGGCCTAATTTGACGTACCGTCTTCATGTTTACCTGTGAGATTGTGGGAAACCACTAGAAAGTTTGGTAAATAACCCGTTTCCGGCCGAGTTTTGAACCCAGGACTTCGAGCACGTAGCAGAAGATCGCGCAGCGAATGTCGGACTGTAAGAAACGCCGATTGGCACAAAAAGGGCTGTGCGTTACTGAGACGGGCTCAGTCTGCCTGTTGCGGACCGCGCGCTGTTCACCGTCCTTTTGAGGTATTAAGCCTGCATCGTCTGGGAATCCTGTGGACCAGCTGGTTTTCGAACGAGGGATATCCCGTATGGTAATCAAGATTCGTTACCGGCCAATGTAGGACTGCCGACTGGCTGTCCTAGTCGTCATGGGTGGATCGTGGCCGGGGCCCAACCAACGACCAATTCAATGGGTACTCTGAACTGTTTACTGAGATGTGAAGAGGTCATGGGTTGACGGTAACTGCTTCCCCCCTCTAGACCGGCACATTTTGATAGTAACCCCTTCCCCCATGTAGACATGTACATTTTGAAAGTAACCACTTACCCCATCTAGACTTGTACATTTTGAGAGTAACCCTTTACCCCATCTAGACCGGCACATTTTGAAAGTAACCACTTCCACGTCTAGACCTGTACACTTTGAAAGTAACCACTTCCACGTCTAGACCTGTACATTTTGAAAGTAACCACTTCTACGTCTAGACCTGTACATTTTGAAAGTAACCACTTCTACGTCTAGACCTGTACATTTTGAAAGTAACCACTTCTATGTCTAGACCTGTACATTTTGAAAGTAACTCCTTCCTCCACATAGACAGGTACATTTTGAAAGTAACAACTTCCACGTCTAGACCTGTACATGTTGAAAGTAGCCACTTCTACGTCTAGACCTGTACATTTTGAAAGTAACCACTTCCACGTCTAGACCTGTACATTTTGAAAGTAACCACTTCAACGTCTAGACCAGTACATTTTGAAATTAACCCCCTCCCCCACATAGACTGATACATTTTGAAAGTAACTACGCACCCCATCTAGACTTGTACATTTTGAAAGTAACCCCTTCCCCCATATAGACCTGTACACTTGAAAGTAACCACTTCCACATCTAGACCTGTACATTTTGAAAGTAACTACTTTTAAACCTGTACACTCTGAAAGTAACCACTTCCCCAATATAGACCTGCACATTTTGAAAGTCATTTTTTTAGTCTGTCTGCTTTTGCTTTTCTGTTTATTAGTTTGCAAATTCAGCTCGGCAGCTGCTGCTCCACTTAACTTGTCTGCTGTTGCCACTAATAATCTGAACACAAACCCCTTTTCTTTAGTATTCACTCGCGGTTATGCGTGTTACAGCGAATGGTTGTGGTAGTGTGTTGGCGGTGCGGGCAGGTGGCCTGTGGGTTTGTGAGCTGTGCTGAAGGCGCACATCAGCCCCCACTGTTCACCTATATACTCTGATAGTAAGTAGTTCTGTGGGTACAAAATCTGGGACATCTGCTAGTTCAAAGTAAACAATCCGTCACGCCCTGTTTTCTGATCTATATCCATACCACATTTCAGGTGGCTGGCTCTAGTGATTCATTATTTACAGCCTTGAAGCCGAAATCTGAAGTAAATTTTCACACAGCAACCATGTTATTTTTACTTTCTGCTTAGTAAATTACTTTAAAATTCGAAGACCTATCAAATGTTCAGGGTTATTCAAAATGATTGTCGGGGTTTTAACAACTTGTCATACACAGTACACTTGAGATATGAGTATATGTATTTATTGCTTAAAAGAACAACACTCCAAGTTTTTGTTACATACCTTGCAGGTGCTCTATATGTGCACCCTTTGTGATTCTACAAACATCAACATGATAATCGAGTTCGTTCCAAACTGTCTGTAGCATGTCAGCGGTGATGGTTTCAATGGCGGTTCTGATTCGTCCCTTCAGTTCCGGGATACACACGCACTCTTGTCTGTTGAAACTGTGCATATCACCTTCGAATGGAACTGTTAGATGTTGGCTGTTTCCCGAATTTGGTGCAGAATTGCTGCTGGACAATTGTACCTCGACAGTCATTTTGAATAACCCTGTTTTTCTGTACAGTACCTAAGTGGGGACCGCGGTAGCACAGTGGTTAAGGCGCTATGCTACAAATCGGAAGGTTGCTGGTTCGACTCCAGATGGTGTTATTAGAATTTTTCATTGACATAATCCTTCCGATCGCACTATGGCCGTGGGGTAGACTCAGCCTCTAACAGAAATGAGTACCAGGAGTATTTCCTGGGAGTAAAAAAGTGGCCGGTGCGTAAGGCTGACAACCTTACCACCATCCTGGGCCATTGTCACGTAATCTGGGAACCTTAACTTCCTAGAACCCTGTGGGCACCTCGGGCCTCTAATGGGACTGATTTACCTTTTACAGAACCTAAGTAGCGCTAGTGTCATCTGTTCCGTCGGCCATGTTGTAATTGTAGGGAAATGAAACGTGGTCCGTAGTACTGCACGTCCGTACCATGCTTATTGACAATCGGCCAACTGATTCAGTAAATGGCAAAGGGAGATACACATACACACAGAGCATGCTGCAGGCTCCCTCGTTTCGGAATGACAGTAAACTGAGTAATGCAGATTGCAGTTTGCTTTGAGTCACCGATGCCAATCGTTGCACGTCAAATCATCTTTGTTATATCTGGCACAGACTCAAGGGGCAATGCACCTTCTGTTATCCCCCATTTTGGTAGCGCTCGTTTACTAGGGCACCTTATCGTGAGCGCCAGATGTGCTTCGCAGAGAGATAAATAGGGCCAGGGCAAGAACCGCCCAACTGACATCTCTTTGCCAGTGCAGCTGTTGCTATGACGTACATTCACTTGACGCCGGTTCGATTCCCGATGGTGTCATTGAAACTTTTCACTAACATAATCCTTCCGGCCGCACTATGTCCCTTGGGTCGACACAGTTTCAAACAGAAATGAGTACCAGGAATATTTCCTGTGGGGGTAAAGGCGGCCGGTGCGTAGGGCCGACAACCTTACCACCTTCATTTGCCTACTCTCTTGAACTCTGAGAGCCTGAACCTTCTGGAATCCTCTAGGCCTGTCCAGGCCTGTATAGGGATTGCTTTAGTTTTTCATTCATTTGAAGGATTTTGTGCTTCCCCGTCACGAACACTAATTAAAATTTACAAATAACAGTGGTAACAATACGTACCACATAATGTACCGTTGAAAAACTGAAGTTTGCCAAGTAATTGTGTGTGTTTATTTTGTGTGGGCGTCGCAGTGAAACACACATTGTTTCCCTGAAGTGAATTAACCATTTAAATGCCGAGTTAAATCCCATCTGCCATTTGCTGGCATTATTAGGAGCGTACCATATTCTCCAATTTAGCAGGATAAGGTTAACCAGGTAGTCGTTGTAATAAACAGCGCAGTGTGTTTTCTGTACTCTAGGAACCGCATCTTTGAACATTATTAGGAGAATTGGAGGTGTCAGATTGTTAAGCCCTGGGGGGGGGGGGGGGGGGGTATGCACTTATAGTTCACGACCCGGCACTTCGTAAGTCGTAGGACTCACAGTTATCAGCAGCTACATTACTCGCAGGTTAAGGATTGCGTTGCCCTTGTTGCAGGTCAGTGACGTACCGACTGGCACAGTGTGAAGTCGCTTGTGCTGCCGACTGAGCTAGGCGTCTGCTTGCGTTCGAGATAAAGCTGTCTGTGACGTACGTAAAACAGGCGTATAACCAACAGCTTGCACTTCTTAAAAACAGAAAACACTGCTTCATGTTTCGGCTATTGTCTATAGCCATCTTCAGGAATGTCAGTACTGCAACAGCGTTTTTATACAGCTTCGCTTGTGTAGATGGTAATATATATATATATAGCAAAACTAAATTCCACAGAAATGAGCTTTTGGCGACGCTCAGCTCAAATTTCCAGGAAGGACAAAATTAGGAGTACTGTTATTAAACAAAAAATGGATGTAGCAAGGTCTCTTGTAGACGATATTAAAACTCAACAACTTCAGTGGTATGGACATGTTCAAAGAATGGAAGAGGGGAGATTGCCAAAAGAAGTTATGAAATGGCGTCCACTAGGAAGAAGAAAACGAGGTAGACCTAAACTTACGTGGGCAGAAGGGATTAGAGGACGGATGGGAGAAAAGGGATTACTGGAAAAAGACTGGAATGACAGAAGCAACTGGAGGAAGAAAATAATGTAATGGTTAAATGGGCGCTGGAAGATGTGGAAACATTGTACAGCCTGCTAATAAATAAATAAATATAGAGGGTGTTTCAGGAGGAATAGTAAATATTTTAGGAGGTGGTAGCATGGACTATTCCGAGTAAATAAGTTCATATAAACATGTGTCCAAATTTCAGTGGGTGTAGAGATACAGCTGTTTGAATATTACGCATAAAAAGCCTTAATAAAGGTGTGAAGGAAAGACAAATGACGTATTGACTGCATTTATTGGCTATGTAAATGATCTCAGTAAATTGCAACAGTTCAAAGTAAGTGTTCAAAAATCCCACCATCCACTTCAATGCACTTTTCAACCCTCATGGCAACAGTACGTGTAGCTCTCCTGAGGTCGTCTTGGCGTTCTTGCTTTTTGAGGGCAGCACTGTTCATAATGCGAGCGACCAATTCGTCTCTTGTGTTTACTTTTTCTTTGTAGACTTCACTTTTCATCCATCCCCACAGACAAAAATCTGATCTGTACGCGCCAACTTCAAACAGCTGTATCTTCACACCCTTTGAAAATTGGACACTTGTTTATATGAACTTATTTACTCGGAATAGTGCGTAGTACCACCTCCTAAAATATTTACTATTCCTCCTGAAACACCCTGTATATGTATGATGGCAGCAGTACATTAAAACATACATGTTCAGTGTTACGTAAAAGTCAGTTGGTATTGTTACAATATATTTAACTGGATAGTTGCAGTAATTGTAACATAACTTTTATGTAACACTGTACATATATGGACCCTGGGGCTCACTCAGCCTCCTATACAAAGGGTACCGGGTCTTTCCCGGGGGTAAAGCGGCCGGGGCGTGGCGTTGACCACCCACCCCATCTAGCGCCGAGGTTAAAGAGAGAGTAGAGCTAATCATATACTCCCCTGTTGGGCATTCGTGGCCTGTTTTAGGGTGACCTTTACCTTTACATGTATGATTTAACCCTTTACCTGCTAACGTGGAGAACATGGTGAGCTCCGAATAACGCTAGTAAAGGGCAGATGGGATTTAACTCTGCGTTTAAAGGGTTAATGTACTGCTGCCATTGTACACAACACAACACAACACGCACACACACACACACACACACACACACACA
>Ga0123354_10009201_pt1 | contig 15093 bp, 7 predicted proteins | sample TergutLab28metaG_2_FD_97872 | JGI IMG/M metagenome (GOLD analysis project Ga0123354, IMG submission 97872) | Labiotermes labralis P4 segment gut microbial communities from Petit-Saut dam, French Guiana - Lab288 P4 | ecosystem: Host-associated > Arthropoda: Insects > Digestive system > Gut ...
GGCATCATTATGCCCATCTTCAGGAGAACAAGACGTATGTTACTGCATGTGTTGTGCTGCGCTGGTTCTGCTGGATGTGGTTGGTAGCGGTTGTGGGGCGCTGTCTTGTGGGGTGTGAGCACTGTGAAGGTTACTGTTCGACTTACCTTCACACCCCACAACGCAGCGCCCCACAACCGCTACCAACCACATCCAGCAGTTCCAGCGCAGCACACCACATGCAGTAACATACGTCTTGTTTTCCTGAAGATGGGCATAATGATGCCCGAAACATGTTGAGAAATTGTTAAAAATAAACATCTAACTGTTGCATCTTGTTGGTTTTCTCTCTCACCCCACAACTTGTTCATACATAAATAGACATGCAAGACCGACATACGTAAAACACATAATGTATTTTAATAATAAACACATCTAATTACATAAGCTTTCACACAAACGACAGTAGCTAAAGGAAGTCACGGAATTTTTAGGCGAAAGCTTACTTCTGAAACGTGACTTTATGTTCTTTTATCTCAGTAATTAAGTGCCTTTAAGTGTAATTTTATGGGATGCAAAGCCGCACTTCATCAGACAATGGAGTTCTTTCGAGTTGTGAATTCGTTCACAGCTTTCTAACGAACTGGGTGTTACGGTCGGAACTTGAGGCTGTCTCGCCACATCTTGCCTCACGAACTCAACATTTATTGTATTTACGAAGCAGCAGGTGACGATGCAAAGTCACTGGGATTAGACCATGAATGTTTGCGGTTAGGATTTGATATGATAATCGCAACACAAATGTATTTTGCTGCTTAGCATACAGATAGAGAGCTCCTAGTTATAAGTTATAATGTTTGATAATAAGCATGGCAATAAGAATAATATACAATGGAATCTCAATTTAGAAACAGAATACCAAACGCCAAAGAACAGCGTATTTAATATAATAATAATAATAATAATAATAATCGAATTTTTCACTTCTCAGCTTTGGCTGGGAAATATTCACCTATCATGGGATGTATTATTATTATTATTATTATTTACTGCAATTGGGTTGTCACCCAGTGGCAGTGGTTATTTTACATGTGTACAAAATATGAAATCAGTTATTACTAAATTTAATTCGGAAGGGCTACATGAGAAGCATGTAGTGGCAACTTGGAATCTTGGGAGTCATCTCAGCATTTGCTTTTAGGCACAGAGAAACCAAGGAAAACCTGTGTCGAGGTGACCGGTCGCAGGACCTTCCGAATACTGACTTCTAGCTAGCAGTCCGGCTTCTAAAATAAAAAACAGCAATGCACACACAGTACAACAAATACACATAAGATGACAGCAATACACACAAGACAACTACAACAATACACACGACCAACCAAACAATTACACACAAGACAACTTACAACTAGCAACAATACACACGAGACAAATTTGAATACAACATGTACAAAAGGTAAAAACACCCAAGTAAGAGAGAACTGCGTACAGTTTCTTGTAATTGTCCCACCCTCCCAATCATTAATTCATTCACGCTTTCAATCCAGTCTTTCACTTCTCATCACTTACTACTCCTATAAGCCTTTTCCATAAAGACTCGCCCTCCCCCCTTCCCTATACTACACTTCACTTCACCTCATTCCACTTCACTTTGTTTCGTTCACTTCACTTCACTTTATTTCACTTCGCTACACTTCATATTAGATGATTTTTCACTTCACTTTAAACTTTTCACTTCACTTTTGTCGGACTTACTGCTGCAGGTGTCTGGTTTAGGACAAGCTCAAATTTTACAACACCCGATCCACTTTGTCTTGAAGTGAATTTATAGACGGCGGAGCTCTGAATTGGCCAATCTCTGTATTCGCAAATTCCCATGTTATTTCTCACTCCGTCAACATTACACATTCCAAGCTATGTCAGGTCAGTATGTTAGTTTTACCAATTCATGCTTTAGAGTATAAATTACTCTAGGCTACGTTGAACCTTCGAGGACTAAGTTTAAAAACATATAAAATTGCAGTTCCTACCTCACAGAGAACAAAAGCTGTGCCTTCTATAAAGACCGGTCGCCTAATTTTGCTTAGGTAAATATCTGTTTTTAGAATCACATAAACATACAAATACACTCTGAGGCAAAATGCACAACGTATTAAGATTGCAAGTGTTATATATATTTAAAATTGTTGGGCGTTAAAAGGTTAATATATTTCATCTTACCTGTGCTTAATATAGCCAGTGAACATCAAAGGGTTTCTGGTAAGGACGCCTGCGGAGACGCCAAAAATTCTCAACCATGCCCGGTGTGCATTAGCTATTTTAAGATCTCAAATCTGAAGGCTTTGCTTTGGCGTCTGAAGCTTAATGTGACAAACATTAAAGCTCATTTAATCTGCATGCATTTACGACTATAATTCCGGAAGTTGGGTAAGGTTTTTGCCTTGTCCTGGCAAACGGAGAATTTCTAGATAATAAAAAGATAGCTTCATTTAATCAGCACACCAACTAAAGCACATATATAAAATTTTTACATTGAAACATTTAAAATCGCTCCAACATGTTTCGATCCTAAGATCATCTTCATGGAGCTACACTGTTCCTTGCTACAGTCACATTTTTAAAAACATTCACTGATTAATCTCCTTATATTAACTCGGTGCTGTGGCAGCATGTCGTATTTTTTTAACAGTTTTTTATTAACAACATGCTCTATTACACAGTAATACGACATGTTTTGGTTTTCTTATATTAAAGTACATTATTGTTTAGAGAAAAGCAGTCGTAAACTTAATAATTGATTTACCTAACAATTGCCTGTTGTTCATAATTATTGCTACTTATTAAATAATGTTATTACATTGTTTGTGGTCGAAATTATTTTGTCTTCCCAGTTTGCTTGGGTTAGTGTCTTTAGTTATAGTAATCTAGTATTGTGTAAGTCGTATGCTGCTGAGAGTGCGCCTGACTGTGGGTGTGTGCGTCATGTGTTATGTTGCGTGAGTCTCACGCAACATAACACACGACACACACACATAGTCAGGCCCATTCTCAGCAGCTTTCGACTTACACAACACGACATGCTGCCACAGCACCAAGTTAATATAAGGAAATTAATCAGTGAGTGTTTTTAAAAATGTGACTTTAGCAAGGAACAGTGTAGCTCCATGAAGATGATCTTAGGGTAGAAACATGTTGGAGCGATTTTAAGTGTTTTAATGTAAAAATTTTATGTATGTGCATTAGTTGGTGTGCTAATTAAATGACTCTACGAAATGTACGGTGCAAAGATAAAGATAAAAAAGATAGCTGTTGATGGTTCCGGGGCGTCGTTGTGTTGCTGAAATATAATGAAGGTGAGAATCTCGCACTGTGATGATAAAAGGGACATGTTCTATGTATATGTGTGTACGACAGTGAACAAGGAATGGATGTTAGGGCCTTGTACACAACACGTTACCACGGTCACAAGACACACGCACTCAGGTGGCCATAAACAGTGAATTGTTTCATACAATGTAACTATTGGCCCAACATTTTATTGATGTATCCAAGGCGACGCGGCCTTTTGAAAAGACATAAATCGGCCGTAGATGAAGGAGCGGTAAATGGGAAGCAAAAAGAAACGCGAGGTTTACAGCTTCTGTAACAAACGAGGAGACTTCCCGCTGAATTTTCAACGGTAACTGCACTCGTAAAATGTATTCATTTGTGTGACATTTTGTGGACATTTTGTTTCGTTTTTGCTCTCTCTTTCCTCCCTCTTTATCTTTCACGCCCAACCAATTTCCGTACAGTCTTACTTGCAAACAGTGGACAAACAGTGGACACTGTTTGATGCACGGCTTACACCGTGTCACACGCGTAAGCAGTAACGAGGATAACAGGTAACACCCCCCCCCCCTCCAAACCGCATATCAAAGTCGGTGAAGACACTCGCTACGGACTGGATGGTCCGGGGATCGAATCGCGTTCTGGGAGAAGTTCTCCGCACCCGTCCAGACCGGCTCTTCGGCCCACCCTGTCCCCTGTACAATGAGCATTGGCTTATTCCCACAGGAAAAGAGCACGGGGAGTTAGCCACCCAACCCCATAGAGCACTTTGTTTAAAGAAAGAGTAGAGCTATACCTCTATTCCTCTTTAGGCCTTCATGGCCTGTTATAGGGTGAACTTTGTCTTTATGTTTACACCGACCCTGACTGGAACTCAATAGTCGGGAAATCCGCATAATTGTCAGTGAAGTCACTCCCACATCTCACAATTTTGATTCAGAATAAAGGAATCCACTCCCAGTGAAACCACAACAAACATTGGTGTCGTGTACGTTTGCTCGTCCACCCCAGTCCAGCGACCCCGAGCCCACGGGGACCTTATTTACGCTACCGTCAGTAAGACTCAGTAATATTCTTTACACAGACGTTGGAATTCATGGTAGTGCTGGCGCCGGGAGCGCACGGGAATTGACGTGGCGGAGAATTAAAGCAGTGAACAAACACAGCGAACTGCTACCGCCTTCTGTCTTCCTGTCAACTGTACACAAAGAGCATACCCGATGACCGGCGAAGCTTATCAGCTTACATCACGGAAATAAACACCGAAAATATTTTGTGTTACTGTATCGGTGGTGGTAACTGCCACAGTCAAACTGCACCTGCAGAGAGTAGCCTACTGGATTTTAGATCTCGTCATTCGTCGGAGTTGCGTCAACACACTGGCTCTTGTGGTGTTGACAGTGACTTTAACAATGTGCCTAAACCGGGTTACAAACATTGTGACAAACAGCACAAACGTCAGAAATTCATTCAATCAAGTGCAGGCATCTCTAAAGATCCGTCCATGATCAGTTTCAACTAGAAGATTACATTAAAACAGGGTATGTTTGAACACCCACATAAAGGGGACGTAAGTTTTGGGTATTATCTGATAAATTTGGTTATGCACACACAAACACACACACAAGCTGATATACATACGTAAAGCGTATGCATATATAAATACATTCGTACACACATATCATAACAGGAAGAGTAATATTTTTGAAAATGAACAGTGCGGGAGGACTATACACACACACCCACACACACACGCACGCACACACACACACACACACACACTGATATACATACGTAAAGTGCATGCATATATAGATACATTCATACACACATACGATAACAGGAAGAGTAATATTTTGGAAAATGAACAGTGCGGGAGGACTATGGTCACAATATTACATGGCATGGCTATTAAGCATTACGGGACCCCTGCTGTTAAATACTGCATATTACAAAGCTGCAGCAAATCGTGATATATTCCAGTAGACCTATTCGGGGCTGCAGCTCCGCGTAGAATGAAAAACAACATAGAAAACAATGGCATTATTAGTTTAGTTACAAAATGCTCCAAAATACTATTTGTCTCAAAATAATATTTGAGTTATAGAGAGTGGCCTGAAAGTCCCTTGACCAGTCTTATAATAAAACCAACTAGATGCACTAATTTCTCAAACTTATTTTTGCAATTGAACTCTAAATGTTTCGGGCAGTTTCTCTGTCCATCATCAGGAGTCTAGCACTGTACACACAGCAATACATACGGGTTATGCTGACTGCTTGATAGCAAGCAGTCAGCATAACCTGTATGACATATACCTATTGATGTGTGTACAGTTCTAGACTCCTGATGATGGACAGAGAAACTGCCCGAAACATGTAGAGTTCTATTCCAAAAATAAATTTGAGAAATTAGGATATCGCGCTGGTTTTATTATAAGAATATATCACGATGCACGGTCCTTTGAATGTCAAAGTCCCTTGACCAATTAGTATAATGTAGGCTACAATAAGCTGCAATTTGTTTCCTGGGTTTATACAAATTTTCGAAGTGGAATCATCCACGTCCGACGCACATTATGAAGCTGTGATAACGTTGTACAGACTGTCTAGTATCACTCAGTATTGACATCAACATCTTCAGAGATTAACTGAATTTGTGCCGCCCTCTATAAGATTTGTAGCGTTAACATGGGAAAAAGTAAACCATATTTCGTAAATCATAAGTTCTTCGAGGCGGTTTTGTGGAAACTGCCAACGAAATACGAGCATTTCTTCAATTTTCAATCATTAGATTCTCTGGAGGAACGTTTCTCGGGGCCTGAAGTGTAATTTAGCAACTAGGCAAAAGCTTTACCACTGCAAGACACAGACGGCTGTAACATTCACGAAGGGGGTGAGATGTAAATTATAACCAGCTACGTAAAGGTAGTTTAAACTTCGTCTCAAGGGAAGAAGCAGGGTTCTGGGTTGCAGATATAGTGTTACACTGCTCCTCTTTCTGGAGACAGAGAAAAACTTTAGCTAATTAACTTTATGTCCTGAGGCAATGCTGTGGTCGATATTAATATGAAGGGAGTCTGTTAGATGCGAGTCACACCCATTATCATCCATTATGAGGTAACATAGCAGAAGGCTACTAATGTATCGGGTTTCCTCAGCAATGCACCGTCTACCGCATTTAACACAAACTTATGGTGTGTAACGATACAAAAATTTAGCTACACCTGTTTATAGACTTAACAGCGCATGCGATTTCTGTATTAATAGAAGTAACGCCCTCGCGTAAGGCGCAGTATTATGCACGACATTGAAACTCTACAATATATTCTTATTGTGTACCAAAACAGAGAGTGCTTTAGGGGAGAGCAGACACGCTACATATAAAAGCCACGCGCAATATTTCTGATTTCTATCCACATTAACACTTCCAGCAACACTTGTACTGTGCTCTTTAATAAACGGGACATCTTTGCGAACTCCGTCATTACTTTCCAGTTCGTGATGCTGTGAACACTTCCGTAAACTAACCACGGGGATACATTTTCTTATGAAAAGCTGATAGTCGTCCAAATGGTCAGTCTTTCACACAGTTTCATTTTTTCTCTGCAGTAATCGTTGGAACATATTACCGGTCCCTCTTCAGAGACTCTTGAATACAGTACACCTTATTCTGCGGGTTTTGAAATCTTCATAGCTATGTCACTGACGACTCTGGCCTTCCGGGAAGTGAAGCTGCTTCGCTGGTAAGTGCAACCAGATGTTTCGAAGGAATGCATTGCCCTCGCTTTTACAGTTTGTGGTTCATGAGCCGGAAGCGACTTGCCCAGTGACGCGACTTCACATACGAGGATTCCATATTTAGTAATGACCCATCTACATCTAGATCACCCAAATTATCCTTTCCCTTCACCTCTTCAACAAAATCTTTCTATACATTTGTCATCTCATTCTACAAGTCTCGCATACTTTATCATGCTTAATTTGAAATCCTGTACGATATCTGATAACAGTACACACTGCATTTATAACGCCATTCTTGAAAATCAGAAAAATGAATACCAACAAGTAGAGTGTGACAGAGATGTGCGCGCACAAGCGCACATATATTATTCCCCTGTTCCTTCGCAAGAAAGCAAATACTTATAAGTGTTTTATTTCGCTAGAGTACTATGCTTCTTCACAGCTTGTGTTCCACCAAAATATGCGCCACATTACATCTGGTTAAAGTTATGCAGCAGTCACTAAAATCCTAGCGCCTTAACAAATGACTGAGTAGAAGGACTCCGCCATCATCCGCTGTCGGTCCGATCTTATAGTTACGTAAATTGTGGGCCAACTCTGCACTGCTCGTCCTTTAGCTTTGTCGTAAGAAATAAAAAAAAAACTTCATAGGAGGAACAGCAGAACCCATAGCTTTCTCCATTCACTAAGGACACGCAAAGCAAACGTGAAAACAGTACAATTACAGACAGAATATATTTCGCGCTACAACACGAACCGCAGTTCATAGTGCAATAATAAATTCAAAATTTAAAAATTCGCTCTTATTTGTAGGTCACAATTTGTTATGTTTCTTAAAATAGGTATTCGAGTTAATAAATATTCGTACATTTGATGTTTGTTGGACCGTGCATCATTGTGATAGTTGAAGAATAAAATACCAACTAGATGCCACTTATTATTTTATTGTACTTCTTATAGGCTCAACATGTTTCGGACACTACTAGGCCCATCATCAGGAGCTCGCGACTATTATGTTGACTACTACATTGGTCGTCTCGTTCTTGGTTTGCTGTATGTTGGAGGTTAGGTGCGTGTAGGCTGGAGTGGTGTCCGGGCTGCAGGCTTGTGCGTGCAGCCCGGACACTACTCCAGCCTAACCTCCAACATACAGCAAACCAAGAACGAGACGACCAATGTAGTAGTCAACATAATAGTCGCGAGCTCCTGATGATGGGCATAGTAGCGCCCGAAACATGTTGAGCTTATAAGAAGTACAATAAAATAATAAGTAGTATCTAGTTAGTTGTTATTATTTATTTATACTTTTATATATTTGTAGTTTCAAGAGCCTACGAAACTTCTCTTACGGACATTCTGTATAAGATAAGAAACTGTATCGTAAAATGTACTTAATGCCGTTGTAGCATTGCATAATTCATCACTGTAGGGTCTAAAGGCGATGTCTGACGACAAAATTCACATCAATATATTAGAAGGACAATAATTACTTGACGCCTCTCCTCCGCCCTCGAGATGATGACGCTCATCTCCATTAAGATGACAAGTTCCTTTCTTTTTGTTTACCTCCCTTTACCCTTTGACTTGTAAATGACAGCCTCCGTTCCGCTCTCTATGTAAAATAGGAAACAAAGAGTATCCTCTCTCATCACTTCCTTGTGATGATGTCTGGAGTGAGAGGGGGTTGATTACGTACTTGAAGCTTTGCTACAGTACGAAACGAAAACAGACTCTGGCATGCAACCCAAATTAATATCTCGGAAGATCACAAATCCGGAAATCGTATTTGCATTCTGTAGCTTTTCCCTTCTTCGTGGTCAGGATTTAATTTTCCGATAAAAATAGCGTACCTTTCTGGCAACGCACTCCACCACAATCGTATCGCTACGAGAACCCAGAATCTCGTAATTAATGAATTCCTTTACGTAACAATTTTCACATAACACATGCAGTTAGAGTCAAAATTTGTTTTAAACACACTCGGAAGGCATATCTGGGGCATTTAAGCCACCTCATGCTAACTGTTTTGCACACGGCCTTTCATAAAGTTGACATTAATTTAAAAAATGAAAAGCTTTTGTTCCGAGAAAAATGCACCAAATTATTCAGAAGTCAACGGCCTTATCCTATATTGAACGAATTAAACAGGCCACAACTTTATCCTATTCTTATATTCATTTTACCTAGAATCCATTTTAATATTATCATCCCTTCTCTCCAACTTATTGAAAGTGGTCTCTTCCCCAGACACTAGTTGAAAATTTTGTACGCATTTCTTATTTCTTCTACTTTCACTACACGTCTCACCATCTCTGCTTTGAAAATTCAGTCTTTCGTCACATTAGACAAGAACTGCAAGTCTTTCATCCACTCTCCTTGTAACTTTCTGCCGGTCTCCCGCTGTTCAAGTTTTATTAAGCCCATTCAGCGTTTTGTTCCTAAACACCTTCAAAAACTGTATAACTCTCTCCGAATGGAATACGTTCAGTACCCATATAAATGAATGGGTACAGCTACAGTACTATGTGTTTTAATATTTTGTTCATATTGCGCGCAGGAACATAAAGAATCCTGAAGTCAATAGCAACACAGCTTACCCGAATTTAATCTGTTTTTGATTCTGTTACGAATATATTTTCGATTCTTTATTTTCTTCCTCTCAAAATCCTAATTTAAATTCCTGCTTTTCACATGACCAAGTAACCATTCAGCCATTCACGCCAAAGACTTCCCCACTCTTAAAGAACTTGTATAATGTTTAAATTTTTATTGATAGATTATTTAAAGCCGCCGTCAGTTGCTCAGGTTGCTGGAAGATTAGTGTACGAGGGAATGGAGAAGGTGTGTCTGGAAGATTAGTGTACGAGGGAATGGAGAAGGTGTGTCTGGAAGATTAGTGTACGAGGGAATGGAGAAGGTGTGTCTGGAAGATTAGTGTATGAGGGAATAGAGAAGGTGTGTCTGGAAGATTAATGTACGAGGGAATGGAGAAGGTGTGTCTGGAAGATTAGTGTACGAGGGAATAGAGAAGGTGTGTCTGGAAGAACAAATTATATAAATTAAGGCATCCCTGAACGCTCCATGAGTGACTGGGAAGAGGCAGAAAAGACGTCATAACGGTCAGGTGGCCGGGCTAAGATCTTAACTAGAACTTCTGTAATACTACGCAAATGTGTTAGCCGCCCCACCACGACATGCAGTTTTATAATGTCATATTGCGGAAAAATAACAGTGGAATTGAAGCGTCTTGTTTGTTAAAGTAATGTCACAACTATTGTGGTTTGTTTCAGACATGCAAGATTCAACTAACCGAGCAAACGTACGGTATTTTCACTTCACTCACGCACTTTTCGCCTTAATGGGTTTTCTTATTTAGCAGTAAACACCGCGCACACTAAAATCGTTTCTTACTAGGAAATTTTTCCATATCAGCCAGGTTCCTTGTAAAATTTCTCTTATTATATCATTAATGTAACTAACAAACACAAAGAGAGGCGTTCTATTACCGAAAGAAGGACATTTGTTCTTTTCGTCAACACGATCAGACCAGCCCTGAGACATATTCTGCAAATATAATGTGTTCTTCCTAGTCATAATTCAACTGGATGATGAAGCCGACCACATAGCTCTATAACGCACCAGGTTAAAGATGTGCATACACAAGTATTCGCCGTGTTTGTGTAATCTTCTAAAGCAGAGTGAGAAATATATTTCTTTCAATATATTAAAATAAAAGTCGCAATATTTTTTAAACAAGGTGCAGTCGTGTGTTTCATATGGTTCTGAAAATAAGCAGCTATTATTTTCTGGTTTCTGTAAAAGGAAAACAATATTCTTCTGTGAGATAAAACTGGATTTTTACACATTATTTTTAAACATAGTTCACGCTTCGAAGTGCCCATGGATAATTCACTTTTTCCGTCTCACCTTGGCCTACGCTGCCTTGTAGAACCATGTATCATTATTTAAATTACAATCTGCAATAAATAATATAGGACTGTGCGTAATTCGCCTTACATTTAGTGGAATAAACTGTCAAAAAGAGAAAAGTCAATTTACTGTAATTACGAAATTTGTCAATAAGCAACAAGTTACTTGAAGAACGAAATTCAAATCCTGAAACGTCATATTTTTTGCGACAATAAAGGGGAAATTGCCTTATGTTGCAGGTACAATAAATTAAAATATTTCTACCAGTTTTTTTTATCGAAATATGAAAACCTTCCCATTATGCCTTCATTTTATGCGCTTTTTTTCTTGTGGCTGAATACTCCATTGCATTTGATCACACAATATATAAAAGACTCACTTCCATCTAGTATCTCAATTAAGAATGTGTGGTTCCAATTCTCGACTGCCCCATAAGATTTCATCACTTGGTGCGTAATTATGTACAGGGATAGCTTTAGTGTCTACAGCTTGAAAGAACTCAGACATATAAATTTCCAGTTTTGACGCCAGTTAATTATTCACATTGCGGTCTCCTTACATGTAAAATCTAGCAATATTGTAAGTGGATACCAGCAGCTCAGAGTGCATCGCTTTGAGACTGAAAACAGAGGCAACACCTACCTTCTACACCTAGACATAACAACTGCAAAATTACACGGAACCGCAAACCACACGTCTAGCAATCGAGACTCAAAGGTACATTTTGCAGGAAAAATAAATTATATAGCTAGAAAGGAGATACAATACACAACAACAAATAAAGGAGGATATTACAAAACTAGGAAGTGTAGCTTACAATGATGGTAACGTTATTGTAGGTGACGATGAGATGTGGAGGCACGTAGTCCAGGCGGCAGCCTCGTAACAGCGGACGGTACCGCCCTCCTTCTGGAAAGAGACATCGATTTTACGTTAGAAACAAATGTACTGCGTTGCAGTCCCCATGACTGGCATAAGGCAACATTGCACAAATTATAATACTGCTTGAAGAAAAATGTCAGTTTTGTGATACTTTGTGGTACTATCTTTTGTCTTCCAGGTTACTATCAAAAAATTTAAAGAACAAGATATATAGAATTATAATTTTGCCTGTTTTTTACGGGTGTGAATCTTGGTCGCTGACATTGCGGGGGGAAAGGAAGCTGAGGGTGTTTGAGAACATGGTGTTGAGGAGAATATTTGGAACTAGGAGGGACGAGTTAACGGGGGAATAGAGGAGATTGCATAACGAGGAGCTAAATGATTTGTACTCCTCACCCAATATTGTGCGGGTGATAAAATCTAGAAGAATGAGATGGGTTAGGCATGTGGTGCATGTGGGTGAGGAGAGGGGGGTGTATAGGGTCTTGGTGGGGAAGTCGGAGGGAAAGAGACCACTGGGGAGGCCTAGCTGTAGATGGGTGGATAGTATTACGATGGATCTCCAGGAGGTGGGATGTGGGTATATGGACTGGATTGGGCTGGACCAGGATAGGGACAGGTGGCGGACGCTTGTGAGTGCGGTAATGAACCTTCGGGTTCCTTGAAATGCGGAGAATTTCTTGACTAGCTGCAAACCAGTTAGCTTCTCAAGAAGGACTCCGCACCATGGAGCAAGTAAGTAAGTTGTGGTACTGTCAGTTCTGTGGCAAAGGTATCCTATTATGTAATAGTGTGGGACAACGGCGTATGGGACCACCGCTTGTTGAAATTTCATGTGTATGCATGTCCGTAGTTATTGTCGTGCCGTGTTGTAAAATAACTCTAGGATTAATAAGCAGTAAGAACACCACCTAAAAACACGATATAAAATCTATTTTACGAGTCATAAGTTTCGCCATCCCCGTTGTGTTCAATAAACTAACCAGGGTGGAGTGTATGTACTTGTCTAACACAAATTTATTTGATGGTACAGATATGTATAGAATTTATTACATAAAGAACAACTACATGTTTCGGCCCTTGACAACGTCATCTTCAGGTTGTACATGAAATACTTAGTAAGCAGTTATACGAGACTTATTATGGGCTGTATACAGTGGGGAGGTAGGAGGTGAGGTGGGCACGAGATCTCGTATGTGTTATGGAGGTTGGGAGGTGTGGGTACATGGGGATTCTGCTATTACATGTATGTCTAAGTTAATAAGAGTTAGGTCTATGGTATCATATTGTGTGTGTTGTAGAAATTATTTGTACATATATATATACGTATCTTATACATATACAATGTGCAACATTATTAAAAAATATGGTTTTTGTAGTTACAGATAGAGGTTCATTAATCTATCAACCTCCATTATACATACGAGATCTCGTGCCCACCTCACCTCCTACCTCCCCACTGTATACAGCCCACAATAAGTCTCGTAAACTGCTTACTAAATATTTCATTTACAACCTGAAGACGAACATTGTCAAGCGCCGAAACATGTAGTTGTACCTTATGTAGTAAATACTAGATATATCTCTACCATCAAATAAAATTGTGTTAGACAAGTACATACACTCCGCTGTAGTTAGCTATTTTACGAGTTTAAGCATTTAACTGACATATGTACTTCGATTTGACTCGCTCTGAAGATGATTCGCTAATCTAATAGAAGGGCGTTAGATAAATATCTTAATATATCATATATTATATTACCTGCCTTGAATTCTGTACTTCAGTCTTTGCTATCTAACAAGCACTCGGCGCCTTGAATTCACTTAAAACTCTAGAAACGGTACATGTACCTGTCAAAAAACTCAATTTACCACAGCTCTCAATGTACCACTTTTTTTAATTTCTTATATGATTGCCTTACGGTCTCCGTGTATGGAGGTTTACAAGGCAGTTCTTGCAAAATAAGTGTAATAAATTGTTAACTGTAAAGATACGTTATAACATTCAAGGCGAATTGCGGAAATGTGGAATACTGCATGGAAGTGAAGCGGAACACTATTCCACACGCCTCATATTGTGTCATTCATCTGTGGATAAGATATATGCAGAAATGTGCTATTATGTCTTCATTGTTTTATACATGCACATATTACGGTCTTCATGTTATGCTGTTCAGATTCAACTTCCCGAAAATCAACCAATTGTTACCATAAATCTACGAGAGAGGAAGACACGACAAGATACAGACAACGATAAACTTCGGAATCCGGACTCTTTTCAAAAGTCATTAGCGTGAACAAACCAGGGAAAATGAAAAGGAAGGGGCTTTAGGTTGCACGACGGACGTGTTAAATACCTTCAAAATTTTAGTCTGAACCTCTTCAGACAAAAAGCAGCTTGTAAACTATTATAATCTAAGTAATCTTAAAACTATTATAATCTCAGTAATCTTAAAACCGGGCCTTAAAGCAGTGTCATTCGCTGACTTGTTATTTTAAGCGCGACAACTTATCTTGCAGTTACTAGAAAGGGGTGAAAATACCTGGTGCAGTGTGGGTCGCTATGTACCTCTCAAGATGGACCCTGTTTCACGAAGTGAGCTTACGTTACATTACATTACGAGACGTTTTAAAGTTAATGTCTGCCAACTGTTTTGTCCGTTATTCTGGAATACGACACGGCTCACTGCTTAAGAGGGTCCCGACACTTCGAAGGAATATGGTGACTTCATCTTCAAGGTAATAGAGTTCTGACAAGAACACCGGGAAATGACAGACGCCTTTCCTCGTATTACTCCCCTCTCTTAGGTCTAAATATTCCTCTTAGCAATTTATTATTTCCGCTTACGTTCTTCTGTCAGAGTCAGAGACCAAATTCCTCAGCGATAAAAAGTCACAGGTAGAATTGAAGTTCTTAAAATAAAAATCCCTTGTAACCGCCCCCGATCTGCCACCCTCCTTCTTAACGGTATCTGTTGATGACGTAATGGGGGGGCGCCAGTTGGAATCCCTGCATTAATCGATGCTGGGATGAATGATGGTTTGTGGTGGGATGGGTGTGATGTTTAGCTGTTGGATCCGGCTAACTGGGCCAATGGTTACAGCCGAGCGCCATGCAGTAGAATTTCAGGTTGATGTTTTATAAAATGAACGTCAGCAGATAGTTCAACAGATGACAACAACAAATGAACTGTTCCGATTAATGCTGTGGGCTCTTTATTACGTGCA
>Ga0123354_10009202_pt1 | contig 15093 bp, 5 predicted proteins | sample TergutLab28metaG_2_FD_97872 | JGI IMG/M metagenome (GOLD analysis project Ga0123354, IMG submission 97872) | Labiotermes labralis P4 segment gut microbial communities from Petit-Saut dam, French Guiana - Lab288 P4 | ecosystem: Host-associated > Arthropoda: Insects > Digestive system > Gut ...
GGGGAAAAAATTAAAAAACCCTTTAAAAAATTTTTGCCCCTTTTTTTTTTAAATCCCCCCTAAAAAAACCCCCCCCCATTACCCCAAGTTTTTTTAACCCTTTTTTCCCCCCCCCCCCCCCCTTATCCGAACAGGTTTCTGTATATATTTTTGTATCTTCTGTGCATGCTGCATTTCTCAACCAATATCTTCCCCTTTCACTGATGACCCGCGTAGGTTGGAAGGTACTTATTATGAAGCTTCTTATTCCGTACTCTCCATCCTCCTGCTACTCCCTTCCTCTAATGACCAAGTATTTCTCTGGGCAACGTGTCTGCAATCCATATGTTTTTCCGCGATGGACCACGTTTCAAACACAATGTCTCCATTTTTTTTATTAATCATGATCATAATCATCATCATTGTCATTATTATCATCATTTTTCTACGGAATTATTTACGTATTCTTCGGTGTTTTTGTTGTTGTTGTATGTGTCCTCTTTGTTGACCTTTGTTATCTGTGTTTTAATGTTCTGCTTATTTTCAGTTTTTCACCGTGCATATTGTCAATATTCACAATAATCACCAACACACGCACATTTTTTCATTTTACACTATAAAACTTTAATTTGTTAAAATAGTTAAAATCTCCTACGTGTTTCGGTTTACATTTAAACCATCTTCAGGGAGCTATTAGTTCATGCTAAAGTTACTTATCTCTTGTTGGTATGATGGTGTTGTAGAATCATGTCGTGTTGGTGATTATTGTGAATAATGTTCTGCTGTTTCTGCTACTGCCTATTAAATCAACTTGTTAATATTATTATAATTATTAATTATGATAGTATTATTACCGTATTAATCACCATCACCAGTTTGATCATTATTCTTATCCTCCAGCTCAGAAACATTATTTACTTCGTCCCGCTAACAAGACGATATGAATTACAGTGTAGTATATAAACAACTGTCTTTTTTCCCATAGTGAAGAAACTCTTCCTAGCTACAGCAGTCCAAAGATAAAAAGTGCGAAACAGTTCATTACTGCTTGCATGCCTGCTGGTACAGCACGTTGAGAGACGTTACTGAGTGCCGAGAGGGTAGACTGCTCGGCTATACACTTGTGCTGGAGAAGTTGCCGCAGAGGCACGGCGATTTTTATCACGATTGTACTAGTTCCATACTCTTTCTAGAGAGAGATGGCGTTTCTGAGCAGAGGAAATTAACTCTCTCGAAAGAGAATCCTAGGTTACAAGTATGCAGACACCAATAATGTTAACTTCGATTTTTTCCCGAAGAAGTATTGTCAGTTTGGTTGGGTTAATTTCCGTTTACCTTTCTCCATTACTTTTAGGTCGTCTTGTATGTACCCACGATTTTTATTGGAATTTTATTGTATTCGTATATATTTGTGTATTCTGTGTTATCTGCCCCTGGCAACGCCTCATTGCAGGTGCACGTGTGTGTATCTGTTGCTGACGTGATTAAAGTTAGCTCTTCTCTCGTGCCCAAATGATGAGGTGCCCCAGACCTTCACCAGTTCCCTTAACGATGTTGTTGCTGGAGTAGAAGAAACCTAGCAATCGTGAACGATTACAGTTTCGGTTGTTGGAATCCTGACGTTAACCTTAAAATCAATCACAATTTCTCAGCATTGTGTATTTTGGATTATCCTAACACCACTGGAAGGAGTACTAGAGATAGTCGCTGAACCAAAACTACATTTTACCACTAGGGCTGGCGAAATGGTGTATTATCATTTCTGTCCTCAGGAAATTTTCATTTCACTACCTAATCGTGTTAAAGGAGCCGAAGAGTAAGTGATGGTTACAGTTTTGTTACATTCCACATTCAGCCGCGTGCAGGGATGAGTCAATCATTTAGTAACACTCGATAAATGCGATGTAGCTGCACCCTAGCGGTAGGGGACAGAGATACATAAACAGAGAGCAGCGTTGCTAGGATACACAGTTTAAGATCTCGTTGTAGCGACAGGAGAACTGCAGGCATGAGTGGCACATGCGTTTTATTCAGCTGCAAGTGGGAGTTTACAAGTGATTTTTATGGTGTTTTGTTCTGCCTCTCCTTCTTAAGGTCTAGTGCAGGGTACTCAATCAACATCCTCTTCCTGAAATACGTTTTGCACATCTCACAAGTTGAGTAAGCAACCGTGTTTCTGGAGCCCTACTTACCGAGTCTCACTCTGTATACACATAACTCTAATATTATGATGGATCTTCGTCGGAACCCATTACTGGCGCCTCTCCTGTCCACCCCTACCTCGTTACCGTAAGATACGTTTTGATACTGTTCTCGCATCTATTCCATGTTTTCCTGTTGATTTCTTGCCTTTAGTTCTTTGCTTTTCCCATCTCTCCCCTGAACGAGTATGCACATTGAGGTATAATAATTAATTTCTTTCTACTCATCATCCTCCCCATTTGTGAATAAGCCTGCGTTCAGTTTGGTACGGAGAATGCAGCAAACAACGGACCAAAGTACAAGCGTGTGGCTGTGTTGAAAATGGTGTGTGCACAAACCAGAGCACATCATTTCAGAGGTTACTTGCAGTGAAAGTTGTGAAAATTTGTAACTGACGAAATTGTGCGAGTGGTCGCATTTTGAAAACTGACCACCGGGTGCCCTTGTTGCAAATACTTTCGCCGGATAGAAAATAATTCATAAAAAATTAAATTAAGACATCAAAAACATTATGTTTTGACTTCCCAGAGCGTAGTCATCTGTCCGCTTGCCTCTGCGAGCCAAGATCTTAATGTTGTTGTGTACAGTTATATAAAGTGAAGCCGGATGTGCTGAGCGTCGTGATGTGGTAGCTAGCTTTTTCGCGTTGTGTTTGGGTAGCATCGGCTGCGAATCTACCCCGAGAGTAGCAATCCAAACATGTTCTGTGGTCTTCCTCAATCCCTCTACTACAATCAAACGGACAGTAGCCAACAATTCGCCATTTTAAATGGGTGCTTCTAGATCATTCTATTAATCGTGGGAAGCTGCACGTTAGGCCTGAGGCATGTAAGCGAGATATAATCATTTAATAAGACTGGAGCAAACAACGCAGCTTCAAATAAACTGGCTCAAGTGGGAATCCTTCTGACGTTCTTGACTTGTATTCAGGTGGTATCGCGAGTCTCGTTCAGTACACCGACTGTCGTGATTGAGGTTTTCATCGTTTTCCTTATTTCCTCCAGGCAACTGCCGGGTAGATCGTGGGCTGAACTACGACAACTCTCTCTCGCATCAATTATAGTTCCTTAATTACTATTAGTTTTCCATTCGACGCTAGACAGTCTTACCCACGGAGAGCATCTTTGAATATTCCACAGATAAATAGTTAAACAGATTGTATAAGTCATTAATATTCGGTTGCGCACGTCATCCACAAGGGGAGTTTCATGGCAGCGACAATGTGCACGATGCTAGACTGTCGGTTGATTCTGTGAAAAATGTATGTCTGCTGTTCGCTTAAAACTATTCTTAGTGGGGTGATTAAGCCAAGAGATAATAAGACGAGCTGGAGACGTAACTGGAGATCAGAAATGCACACAAGTTTTAAGTTTGGAAATCTGATTAGAATATTATTAAATTTTATTCGTAACAAATAGTAAATGAAGTTTTGATTTGGCTTAACCTGTTCTATTGGCTGGTTCATACGAACAAATAAAATCAATCTTGAGATTCTGTCAAGGACCTGGAATATCTTGATCATCCGACCAGTTACCGTCTTTATGAAGAAGGTTTCGCTGCACGCAGTCGTAACGCTATCCGTTACCTATTCTTAAGGCCCTTTTGACATTGTCTTCTCGTGTGCCTCTGTGTCTTCCAAGTGGCCCTTTCCTTTCAGGCTTTTCTTCCAAATTTATTTGTGTAATTCCGTCCAGGCATGCTAATGGATGTGCCAATCTCATCTCCCCCCCCTCCCCCCTCATTTTGTATTCCGGATTATATTCGATGAATGGTACAAATTAGTATGTTGCTTTCTTCTTCTGGACCACCATAAACAAAGATTCGTTGAGGCCTATGGAGCAAGCTTAGGTCTAGTGGCAAAAGAATTCAATAGGTCCACTTATGTCGCATACCTTATAATCAGCACAAGTGTGTTTTCTAGTGGATGCACGTGTTACACTATTGCATTTATATTTAAGTGTGTTTCGGAGACGGAAACACGAGGATTGTTTTCATGGCTAATTGACTTTAAGCCCCAGCCAGCCAACCCAAGAGCAGTGTGTGTGTCAAAGTGCACCCACAGGTGCTGTACCAGTCTGAAACTTGTCCCATTATAAGGAGTACAGTGGAAATTCTAAGGTGATGAAGCGCTGTGAGCATCATGCGCATGCTACAACGTACTGTAGTCCAGCCAATAGTAATGTGCCTCGTACGTAACATAACATACCTGACCCCATGGACAGGACTCCTTCTTGAAAACTGTAGTGTTCTCAGCTGGTGAATTTTATTGCATCAGGAAGTTCATTACCTTATTCAAAAAAAGTACTTATCGTGAGCTAGACGAGTCAGTTCCATGCTGCCCCATTACATATATTTCAAGATGCATCGTCGTATTTTTCTCCCACATACGCTTGGATCTTTTACGTATTCGCCTTTCTTCAGGTTTCCCCATCAAAGCCCATACATTCCACGTGCCCCGCCAATCTCATCGTTCTCGATACTATGTTATTTACTTTAAAACTGAACCGTGAGTCGTCAAGTTTACTCCGAACTTTAGTGTGGTTCCCGGCGAACAAACTTATTAAATGCAAATAAATTGGGGCGAAATATTAATGAGCAGAGAGTCTGAGTTCGTTTACCAAGAACGTGTACCTCTAGATTGTTGTTTTTATTGTTGTTGTTGTTTTTGTTATTATTATTATCATCATAATTTATGTGTTTTTTCTATCAATCTGTCTTATCAGAAGTTATAAGTACGCGTTTTCCATTCATCAAGACCTCAGTACATAATAGGGGATTGTAGAAATTGTAGCTGCAGATGGAAGTTGTCAGATTTGCATAAAGAATATGCAACAGGTATTTCAGTAGTAATTATTTAATTTATTAGTTCGTCCCTGACTCATGTACCAACAAATTGATTGTGTATTTAACATAAGACATTTCCAGTTTTGTTCCCCAGACACTGCCCGTAGCTACGTCCCGTTCTGCGTCACCAGGTTGTGATATGATTTCTGGGCATCTGCGTCTATTTCTTATTCAGCTGTAAGTTATAATAACTCCGAGTGGAGTGCAGGATAATAAATCTTATAGACCTCTGCTTTGTACCGTTCTGTAAAGAAATACCAGACCATTCCGCGTCACATCAAAGAATGTAAACTGTAAGTTGCAGCTATTGTTGAGAGGAAAGAAACATAACCGTCATTCACAACTCGACGTAACCTCAGATTGTAGCACATGTTTCGGCTTTACATGGCCATTATCAGATACTTGTATTTATAAAAATATTGAGAAAATTTGTGAATGAGGTTGGAATCTCATTCTTTACAAAAAAAAATGTTTTTAATTCAATTCTTACCGAAAAGTTGGATAACCTGTTGCTAAAATACGCGAACAGTTGTTTTAAAATCGCTCTGTTTTTAAATATTTTTATTTTTTATCCTCCACTTTGTAGATGTGAATAAGTTTTACGCTTCCTTTGGCATTGTTAAATAACATTTTGGATTACTTTCAATTGACACAAAATATTCCTTCCAAAAGGTTTATTTAGTTGTGCTTATGACGTAGAATGTTTCCATGTATATATCGAATTGTGTTACCGGAAGATAACGTCAGGCAGAAAACAGGGTGCGTCGACATCGTGCACGAGTGAGAGCAGTACGTACCGTACTGGTTGCTTTATCGAACATAATCTGTGAGGCGGATGTAATATAAAAGGAAACCGATAGTCTATGAAGTGAAAATTTTGAAGTAATAAGTTTCTAGATGGAACTTTAGTAGTGAGCGACGTGTCTGCCCGTCCGAAAACTGCTTACTGAGTTCGGTATTGTAGACACTAGAGTTTGTGGAACAGTACGGCTTAAAGGAAATTTCAACCTCTTTCTGTGAATATCCAGACGGTGCTAACTGCAGTTCGGGAGTTTTTTTGGTACCGACACACACACACACACACACACACACACACACACACACACACGGTAGGACTCCTGTGCACGAGTTATCAGTTCGTCGCAAAGGTCTGTCCCTGCACTACTCATAACAAACACAAGAGACAGACATATGTATGCTGAACGGTATTCAAACCCGCGATCCCAGCAATGTAGTGGCTGCAGAGATACGCCGTAGACCGAAAGGCCAGCATGATGGCCGAAATTATCTTCGTCGGGAATCAAAGCACGCTTCCTCGGTTGTCTAGCCTGTTCGCTATGTGGACTAAATTATCCAGCGTCCCTGTTAGGAGTGGGACCTCTGGGCGTTTACTTGGACGTAGAGGAAACCGCCGTGAGTACAGTAGAATGCTAAAACAAATGCGTTGTGGCAGACTGTATAGTGACAGTTGCTGTTAGAATGTAGAACCGTTCAGAAACCCTTTGGCCCCCATCGGCGCTGAAACTCGAACCGTGGCCGGCACTTGTGATAGACCTGGTGGCTGAACCTTGCAGGTGGGCTGCAGCTTTACCTGCTGCGATACTGACGTCACACCTGTGCCAATCAGTGTCAAATTTCACGTCCTGTCGAATGGCTTACGTAATTATACATTGACCTTGACCACGAAATACGCTAGCTCAGAGGCGGTTTTTTTTTAAACTGATGACTTAAATGCCCGTTGTGTAGTATATTTTATACATTCCATCTCCCATACTTCTAGGAAGGTGCTAAGTGACAATATATCAGTAGAGCGAATTACGTTCAATTTACGATTTACTCCAAAGTGAAGGTGAACACTTTACCGTTCGGATGAAATGTAATTTGGGTCCTACAGAGGATGGGTCAGTAGAAACGAGTTGCCACTTTATTACGAGCTTAATTCGCTTCGCTAATATGACGATGCTGGCGTGTCATGTTAAGACTAGTACACGAGTTCGGAGCTTCTCACGTGACGTGGATTGTAATTGCGGGTAACACTTAACCCATTAAAGAATAATGGTTTCTTATGTGTACCACCTGCTGAACCATTTAAAGATCCCTGCATTTTGCCCACAGAGTGTACTTACGGAGTTGTGTTACAATAAACAGCCATATTTTCGATGTGTATTGGACCGTGCATCATCTTGGTAACAGAAGAATAATCCAACTAGATGCCACTTATTACTTTGTTATGCTTAAGTTAGGCTCAACATGTTTCGGGCACCATTATGCCCATCATCAGGAGCTCACGACGATAGCGTTGGTTACCACATAGGCCGTCTGGTTCCGTAAAATATGTGAAGTAATGTTAGTGTAAGTTTTGGTATTTGTGGTATGTATTAGGTGCGAAATTTTTTGTAGTTTTTTTTGTCGAGTGATCATAGTTGGTAAAAAAATTAAGATACAGTTTCTACCAACTATGATCACTCGACAAAAAACTACAAAACATTTCACACCTAATACACACCACAAATACCGAAACTTGTACTAACGCCACTTCATGCATTTTACAGAGCCAGACGGCCTATGTGGTAACCAACGCTATCGTCGTGAACTCCTGATGATGGGCATAATGGTGCCCGAAACATGTTGAGCCTAACATAAGCATAATAAAGTAATAAGTGGCATCTAGTTGGATTTTATTCTGCAGCCATATTTTCGTTAAACATCATTAACCGGTTGGTATTTGTAATGAAAACGTAAGGAATTCTTTGTTAGGTAGGAACAATGTTTAGATATTACTCAGGTTAATTTTTTTTCTTGAAGTGGTTAAGGCAGACTGCGTTTTCGGTGCCTCTGTGCCGGTGAAATTAAATTGTCAGTAAATTAGTCAATCAGAGAGAGCCTATGAACTGAGAAATTACCCTACAATGAGGGCTGTGTCTTTGTGTGTTACCACCTTAGTGGAACAGATTTCTTCTGGAGTAAATAGTAGTAGATCTGTGGGTCAATAAATCCTTTGAACCCCCAAAGATTTATTACAGTATTCATGAAAGTTCACCAATAGTTTGCGCACTGAGTCCACTTCAGTCTAGGACAAGAATATTGAACACTTTGGCTGCCAGGCTGCCAGACCAATTCGCCATTTTTGCCTCGGTAGCGCCTCCTAAACCGCTGCTGCACATTTGTTACGCTGTTATTGAATTCATCAAAACGTGAAGTAGATTTGTGAGCGACACTGACTGCATACTTGTCGTTGTGAGATGGCTTCATGTACTTCAAGTTTCAAGGGTCAAAATAATCTACCTGATAACAAAACATTCTGTTTTCCTGTAACTGTCTTTCTTTGGCAACCATACTTGTTGGTGGGGGGGGAGGGGTCGAAACATAATGTGGAAGCAGTGTTGTATCTTCCTGTATCATTGGATCATCAAACGACTCCAGGTCTTAGTGTAGACTAAATCTGTAACACCTGACACCGGCTGATATGTCGGTTGATGTCGAACTTGGCGCCGGTGCAAATGGTTCGCCACCCCTGGTCTAGAAATACACAACCCATTTCTCTAAGATTCGTTGTGAAATCTTTCTCCACTATCTCTGGTGTTATTTGCTTCGTCAATAGGAGACTTTTATCTCCAGTAAGTGATGGTGTTACTGTGGACCATCTCATGAAGGCCGCTTTAGGTTGGATAATAAACGTGAGACATATGGGCACTTTTGCCCTCCAACATCTCGGTTTCCAAGTCCGAGCATACCCCGACAACACCATCAGCCAATGCTGACATCTCGTTTCAAATTAACGAACTAATCACTTCTAGTGGCAATCTGTGGCTGTAACTACGTACTTTGATGGAAGCATCACATGTCGCCCCGAGGGTAGGTCACCCCTTCTGATAGCCGTCACGTGCTGTAAATCACTCCGTCGTAAAGTCACCCCGGGCCTTGGGTCATCCTATCAATCAATTAGCTACATAATTCATTTCTAATGACAGTGTCGTGTAATATTTTTTATTGTGTAATTCTGCCCGGAGTGTCGAATTAACGAGTGGCATAATTGGACACTCGCCATCTAAAGGCTGTGAACTGTCATTGCCTTCACCTAGTCGTGTTAATGAATGTGTCTCTTTTGATGTCTTCCTGTTTGAATCCCCCAGCCGTACGCCCACTTGCTGTTCCCTCATACAGTTTCGAGGAAAGAAGCACAGCCAGGCCTACTGACTAAGTGGGTTTCTCGCATACATAACCAAGGTATTTTTACTTTTCCCGGAGCTGTACATTTTTACATGAGATCCACCTCACATCCGTGCACCCTGCTACATGAAATAAATTTCTTTTTTGAAAAACATCGTGTATGTGCGTAGGTGTCCTAGGGTGTTCCAAGCAAGTTTGGTCGACTGTCCATTTCTCGTCTCTTCCTGTTGTGTTTACTAAATGTAATGTAATGTAACTAATATAATAGTCCATTATCTTCTAAGTACATGTAATAGCGTTTTATCCTGTACTGGGATAGGTTGGCAAGGCGAATATATCCTTTCTGGAGGTAGTTAGGGGTTCACTGGACGATGAAGTAGCTGGAAATCAACCTGAATATTCATTACAAGAATTAGAATATTAAAGCAGAGAGTGGAATCTTGGCGAGGCGATTGCGTGCATCTTTTACATCAAGACATGCGTGTTTTGTGGTGAGGTGATGCTTCAACTTGTTGGGAGCCATTGATTCTTTCGGCGGTTTCTTATCACACACGATACAGTGGAATAGGGTAGTTCAGGGGCGCAACAAAATCCAGGCTCCAGGCCTGTCGGGCAACCGTGTTATGTACGAAGGCGCCTAGTATTTCAGGGTTCTTAGTATGGAATTTGCTTTACGTCGTCCTGCTGAAGCCTTGAATTTTGAGATGGTAATTAGGTTTATGGAAAATTTGCAAATCACTGGGATGGTGTTTACAAAAAACAAAACAAAAAAATCCCATTTTCGATTAACTAATTACGATATATACAAACAGTTAATAGCCGTAGGGACTGCTGTTGCGTAGAATCAACATGTACTAAAATCTTCTGGGAGTTTTCCACTCTTGCATTCTTTGACATAAGCGTTTCCGTTTTAAACACAAAAATCACTATAAACTGTGATAAGAAGACCATTAAAATTCAAGCTTCCAACTTACGGACTGTTCAAGACACTTTAAACAAATTTAATAATTTTCCAACAAGATGCAACTTATTCAGTTTATTACATTTCTGTACGCAGCTCTACATGTTTCGGGTGTTGACACCCATCATCAGGAGTTCGTACAACTGTAATTACAGCTTCTGGTATTGATTAACCGGATCTACTACCATTCGCTCTCGTTGTTGAGTTCCAACTCAACAACGAGAGCGGATGGTAGTGGAGCCGGTTGACCAGTGCCAGAAGCTGTAATTACAGTTGTACGAGTTCCTGATGATGGGTGTCAACACCCGAAACATGTAGAGCTGCCTACAGAAATGTAACAAACTGAATACAGTCGCATCTTGTTTGACAATTATTAAATTCGATTCACGGTGTACGGACCGATGTATATAAAAAAGCACTTTGGACAGTTTTAACGTTTAAGTGAGAGTGAAAGCGAAACCGACCAGTAATTAACAGACCTCTTATGAACGACGGACCACCGCTTGCTATTAGCAAGGGAACGTCGACGTGACTGTCAGTGACCGATGGCATTGCAGAATTGAAGCGCTGCTAACGCGCCTCCTCTCAGCCTGGTGCACTCAGTGTTACGCGAAGTTAGTGTACTAGTTTATTGAAACTTGCTTCTTCTCGAAAAATGACGGCTCAACAACCAGTGCTGTGTATAGCATTTAGCATTGTGTTTTTCAGTGTGTTTAGGGTATATCCTTCTGTCCAGCTGATTGAATATAATATCAAATTTTCCACTTACATCCGTTGTTTCGTAACTTCCGTAAGGAAACGAATTCCGATTTTGTATCCGACTGATCTTTGTGAGAGAAATATGGTGGTTTTGTTAAAGACACCAAGAAACGGTCGCATATTTAGGTTTCTGTGACCGTGCATCGTCTTGGTCTCCTGAAGATGGGCATAATGATGCCCGAAACATGTTGAGAAAGTGTTGATAATAAACATCTAACTGTTGCATCTTGTTGGTTTTCTCTCTCACTTCACAGATCGTATATTGTTTGATTATTTCATTATTCGGGTACGTTTTTTATTCTTAATTTGCACACAAGCACAGATTTGCTTCTTGTTTTCAAGTCACGCTGCTCTACGATCCAGCCTTCACTTTGGGGAGATGTGTCCTGGGGATGGTTAGATTATTCTCTAATTAGTCACGTAATTGTGTGTCGTGATCGAAACCGCTGTCTTGGGGATCGTTATTGGGGGAGGAGTGGAGTTTCTTCCTTGTTTACTTTCTTCAAATAGGATTTATAACATCCTTATCTAGTCTCCCCAGAATTCCCTCTCCAAGTCAGAAATTCATAATACGCTTGTTAATTTGTTCTACACGCATCGTGTTTTCGCGTTACGTAAGAACACTCCGTTTGTAGAGCATTCGGTTTCGAGAGGAATGCCAGTAGTGACTTTTGTCAACATGTCAGAACGGGTTTGATGTGTATCGTCTTTTGTATCCAACAAAGTGTGTTTATTTTAAGAATTCGTGTTGTGTTTTCTAATAACTTGTAAGTCATTTTGCAAGAGCGTATTCTGTTGGTAGGTCATAAATTCAAGTTACCAGAATTAAATTTCCTATTAATATTTTCGTGAATTCATCTGTTTGCTTCCAACCTGTATTGCCACTTAATCCACTTATACAAAGAATGTGTCTGTCTGGCTGCACATTATGAATATTAACGTACAGTAGACGACACTTTCTGCGTTGTCGTCACTCGTCTCAGGACTGTGAGTCAGAATGCCTCTGTGTTGATGTCTAATATCCGTCGTCTTCCTGAGAGAAGATAAAGATGTGTACGCGCTGTGAAATCCATTTCATGTGACAGGACTTAGCAGTTTCTCTTTGTGCTCCAAAAGATTTATTTCCCAGCGTCTCTCAGGATGCTTGTTGGCAGGTTTTACTCAAGTGAAACAGGCATAAATCGTCTCTGTGCTCTGTATCATTACCTTCAAGATGTCGTGTGTCAGGACGCCTCTAAACTTCGGAAGGAAATTAAATCGTGATACCTCATAGCGCCCTCAGTTTCGTGCTTGTTCGTTGCACGTCCTTCCTCTTCACGGGCTGTAATTAGAGCTGATTTGAAGCTCCTATCTGCAGGAATTCTGAATCTCGATTTTTTCTTGCATTGTTGATTGAAATGTTATGATGCTGCTTTAAATTATTCGGGAAGTATTCAGGCTGAGCCTTGGCTAGAGCAGCACCCTGAATAATTGCCGTAGATTTTCCTTAATACCTTCACGAGAATGTCGAATGGTGCCCTCAAATGCGTTACGACATCCTCTTATTTGACCCTTTTAGTTTACGGTAAAATTTTTTTTCGGAATGTACCCTGTAATGTTATGAGTTCTTAATTTAAATTTTGAGTTATGGTGCTAAGAATATGGTTAGGCCTATTTTGCGGGCTTAGTAATTGTTATGGAGGATGAGAAATGCATATGAAATTTTGATATGAATACTTGAATGGAAAATATAGTTTTGGGAACATTGTTGTAGAGGGAACAATAATATTAACATGGGATTTAAATAAATATCTTGTGAGCTTGTGGACTGATTGAATTGACCCAGGTTAGGGCACATTATTGGGCTGTTATCAAAACGCTAAATAACTCTCGGAATCCATAAAAGGCAGAGTATTTCTTCACCAGGTTAGCGACTATCGGCTTTTTATGATGGTTCTTGCTAAACTGAGTTAGTTAATGAGTGAGCCCAATACTAGTGTATGCTGTAATTCAGAGTGTACGAGCAACCGGAAGCATTCGGTCACATTTGCAAGCTATGAAATTTCTACCTTCAGATGCCGAGAAGTACTGTTGGTGTGAACCGTGTCATCTGGCTTTTGAAAGAAAAATACTTAACCCCAACTGCCGATGCTTACTCAAGGGAATGCAGTTGACCTTGAACACAGTGGTTAGAGTTCCTCGCAAACATGTATCGATCCTGTCGAAAACAAAAGTCCCTATTACTGCATGGCATTCTTTCCACTGGTCTCCATTTGTTAGCTGTTTCGTTTATAACAAACCTGAAGTCAAATTTACGCACAACTCTAGCCACCTAGAACACTACAAAAATAACTGTATTACCTCTCACGCAGTAAAACATGACTGCAGCTCAGCCTAATGCATTATTAAATGAAATACTCGTACATCCGTTGCTCTTCACAAACAAGGGGCGGTCATCTTTCTACAGAGCAAACAAGTGTCAAGGTCAACTACATACTACTCAGTAAGTATCAGTACTTAATCGTTACGTGGTTCGAGTTAGTAATGATGTTATTACTTATTCAACTGATGTCAGAAGTTCCGAACAGTTCGGACTTACGGTAAATTACGTTTCATAGTTTACAGAACTGTACCAACACGTTAGATATGCGGTTGGGTGTTTTCAATGTGACTGCCGAATTTGTCACAAATCAAACTGAGATGCTGCCTCTAGCTTCACATCTAGTGACGAAATGTGGTCGCTAGCCAGTGAAGTTTCCTTACTCGCGGTTGAAATGATGTCTGAATATCTTGCAGCCAAGTAGGTGTAAGGGAAGCGTCGTATTACGTTGGTACCGTGTGAGTGTTGCGTTATCATTAGGCCAAAGACTGATGATTACTTACGACGATACCCGTGGAAGTTCACAACGTCTTTGTTACAAACGTTGCCTCATTTTTAACAAGGTTTTCCACTTGTTACACCTGATACCTGATGCCTATGTACGTTCCACATTCTTCCTGAACAAAATTTGATTTGAAGTAAAGTGAAATGCCAACTTGATGCAAAAAGGTAATTTTATTGATGTATTCTTAGCTGGACATGTTTCGGGTACATGCACCCATCATCAGGAGCATTATATGTTGAGTTGCAGCATATGATTTTCTGCACCGAGTTTTTGGATGGGTGGTGGTCTTGAGAGCCGCTGCGTAGGTCGTGTGTACGGTGCGGATGGTGCCGTGCTGCACAATCCGCACCGCTCATACAGCGGGCGTTTGGCTTCTTGTACGTAAGACTTGCACTAAACATACAAGGATATGTTTTGATGCTAAGGCTACATGCAGTCGCCATCAGTTTTACTGTTGTGGGTGAACAAAATTGCAGAGAACGTGGGATGCAATTTTGATTCTTACTGAAGCTCCGTCTTACGGCTCTTGTTCAAATATAAGGCAAATTAAACGTTCACGCGTTTCCGGTTTACGACGGTAGCACTCGATACAGTTATAATCTGGACGATAATTTCAACGTTAATTTCTCACGCCATACTCAGAAATGTAAGACCTATTAGTATTCAGCTTTGCCAGTGTCTTACGTAAATCTAAAGGAAATCGTGCATCTGACTGGTGGTAAAGACAAATGTGGCAGAGTTTAAATATTTTAATGATTATCCTTTAATGTTTTAGTGTATTAACTGAATATTAATTGATATACAAGTGCATAACTTGGTAAAAATAAAGTAAATTAATATCAATATGCAGGGTGGAACAGTAAAAATAATCCACATAAACCAACCGTTTAATATTTTTCGGCTTTACTTCGTGATTCCTTACTCACGGTGTTTGGACAAATCCTACACCACATATAACATAAGTAGTCCAACCTAAACTAGCCCAAATAAACCAAAACGTTTAAATTGTTTCGAATTTCTTTCGCGATTCCATCATCACGGTGTATAGAAAGCTCCCTGACGTGCTTCGGTCTTGTTAATTGATCAATAATGAAACCGAGACCACCAGTCCTGGGTAGGCCTATCCACGTTGGTACCACTACCACGCCGGGAGCAGGACTTTGAAAATACGAACAGGAGGCAGGTTTCAAATGCAGCCGACGCCACTGGGTCGACCCGGCCGGGTCCCCTGCCTCGGCGGGCAAGTACTCGGTAGGCCGCTCCATGTTCGTACCACTTCCACGCACGTGTACGACTTCAAAAATACGCAGAGCA
>Ga0123354_10009205_pt1 | contig 15092 bp, 10 predicted proteins | sample TergutLab28metaG_2_FD_97872 | JGI IMG/M metagenome (GOLD analysis project Ga0123354, IMG submission 97872) | Labiotermes labralis P4 segment gut microbial communities from Petit-Saut dam, French Guiana - Lab288 P4 | ecosystem: Host-associated > Arthropoda: Insects > Digestive system > Gut ...
ACTGGTCCAAACAATAATCACTTACTAGATTCCCATCTGGGATTTGATTTTTGAGCTGCCACTTAATATTGCATTATAGTTGTGGCTTGTGGATTCATAATTCAGGTGAATACCAGTTATTCTCACTGAAATGTTTTGTGGGTTTGCTCATTCTGTCCAGGATAATGCATTAAAACAGGCCAAATACAATCTCACATATTTTCTAATTTGTCATATTCATACTTGTCCACCCATTATGTACTGCACAATCTATATAGCTGAGAAAAGACTAATGAAGTGGGAAAGAAAGAAAGAAGGAAAGAAAGAAAGAAAGAAGGAAAGAAAACACACACACATATATATACACATACACAGCTGTCACATGGAATCAGAGTAACAGAGTTGGGTCAGTTTAAGCAGACCATCAGTACAACAACAAACTTTTAAAACAGTCACTCCAACCAGTTGCAGCACTGCACAACAACTTTCATGTCATAAGGGCAATTTGAAAATCTTCAAACCTTCTGCAGGCTGCACACCAATTCTTAACAGTAAAAGTCTCTCTTTAAGAAAATTTTATTTTATATTTAGTGATTAAGGGGCTACAGTTACTACTAATTATCAATAAAAAATAATCTAGCAATTATTTATGATTTCAAGTTTCAAACTTACATTCTTTTTGGTAATTTTTCAAAACAAACAAATCAGAAGAGGATAATACCAGGGAGCAAGCATCTTCATTTTTAATATGATAATTAATGACTTACTGATACAAATAAAATTAAGAAAGTCATAACAGCAATCATCGCAGATGACCTAGTTGTTTGGACATCACTACCAAAATGTCAACAATGTCGACTTATAAATAAAGTATGAAGAACTATCCTCAGCAACTGGCGTAAAGAAAATACCATGACAACGAATACAGAGAAAAGTTTCTGAACAGATTTTCACAATCAGCCTGCAAATCAATATAATAAACCTGTTATGTATACACACATTCTGAACTACCTAGGAATGTATATGGATAGAAAACTGACATGTACATGTAGAAACCATGTAGAGAAAACAGTTGAAAAATTAAGACAAAACCAAATATCCTACAAAAGTCTTTTAATCTTCCTAATTTTATAAAAATAAATATCTGAGCTGACCTTTCAAGTTAGTATGCCACTGAAAGCCAGCACAAATTCTGGAACACAATGGTGAAGAACACAAATATAATTCTCGATTTCCCAACAGGAGACAACATGGCAACCTCTCAACTAATCGTTGGCCACGCGTGTCAGGTGGCTTGCTTATACAGACTGTCACTTTAGCCATACCCAGTGTGTGTCTTATGAAGGGAAGATATCTCCACAATGAAACATCATCTTCCAGATTGCGTAGCTTTAAACTCTGGAAATACTCAGTCACTTATAAAACTACTTCTATACTGGAATGCTAAAAGTCAAATGGAATTCCCCTTAGCATCACAGCATTAACTACTACTACTAAATTCTCTTTGAAGAATGGGAAAATGTCAGTGAGAAGCTTGCTTTGTTCCTTTGTCACTGATCATTTTTACTCTCATAGAATTCCCTTATATGTAATTAAGACTGAAATATACTTGAACAAATTGTTATCAGAACATACTTAAAACTGAAGAAGTAAGGGGGATTGTGTAGCTGACAATTCCATGATTTTCTCACTCCTTCCAGTATAAAGTTCCTCACAGACAATGTTTGCTCAAGCAATACACACGAAACCTGTCACAATGTAAATATTTAACTTTGGATGCAAAGTTCACCAGATCACTTAAAAGTTGTCCTTCATTCTGAAGAAAAAACACGAGATAAATATGTTTAAAAAATCTCGGGGTTCACAAACATAAGTCTGGCAGACTGCAGGTTACACACCACTCAGTTACAATATGAATTCCACTGCTTTCTGTGCCATCCACAAAAACAAGACTGAAACACAGGACTATAATTCAGTGAGTTTGTATGTAACCAGATAACCATCTCACACCTGATCATGCTCCCATGAAGTCAGACTGGCCCTTATGGTCTAAATTTGTTTAATGGAAGCAATGTCTACAAAACATATGGCGTAACTGCAACTATACAGTCTAGCCCACAAAAACTGTGAAACCAGAAGTAAATGTCAAGGTTGCATCAAAATTCAGGTTTCAAATGTCAATGCGTGTAGTGGCAAATCCCTGACTACAATGCATTGTATTATTATTATTATTATTATTATTATTATTATTGGTGGTGGTGGTGGTGGTGATGGTGGCAACAGCAGCAGCCATAGTTGCAGTAGGGGTGGTGGTACCGGCAGTAGTTCACATTTGTATTTTAATAATTCTTCTGCTAGAACCCATCTAAAATTCAAATCCAGGCCAATACTCTAAGCCACAATGTGTATTACTGTATATTTCCAGCAAAATAACACACAACACAAAAATCTGAAGACATTTACTAACAGCAGCAATTTACTACTATTATATGATCCTATTTTATCTGAAGGTGATGTAAACTGAATGGTGTCCCAATTATATCAGGCAGATGTGGCAGGCCCAGTTTCTTGTTGTTCATTTCCCCAGTAACACTGTTAGTGAATTTTCTTCACCTCATCAATTACAGCTACACACCACTCCATGTTCACATCTATAATTTCGCTACCTGATGTCATATGGTATGATACAATTGAAGCAGACCTCGTGTATGCTACAAAGACATGTGGGGGGAGAGGAAGCAAAGCTCCACTCATTCTTAACCTTGGCACTAGATGGAACATATAAATCCTTTAGTTCCTGAATATGTAATTTATTCCAGTGCCTTCTTCTACACTAGGATGAAGGAGCCAAAGTAATTACAGAAAGCATTCCACTTTTAAGTTGCTAAAATCCCACAGTCACTGTTCAAATGGTGGTTGTCTTTTGATCCTTCACATTATGCAGTGTGTGGGCTTGCACCAGAGTTTCAGAGGAAGCATTTACTGCACAAGCCTATATGATAACATGTCACCTGAAATTATGTAACAAACAAAATACACCGCATGGCATAAAATCACCAAAGACATGATCATCCTGTGCTGTGACTGTGGAGTGAAGATGATATGCCCTGTGTCTTGTGACATAATGCCCTTTCCCATTATCCACAATCCCTTCATCTATCCCTTTCCTACATCCACGTTCTGACCGGCTTGTAACACCACTCTGTTTTGTAAATTTTTTATCAACATCTTTCCAAAACTGTTTCTTGTTTCTTTAAAAATTATGTTCTAGGTAAAAGGACTTACTGCAAGGTCCTTGTATGACTGCCTGTAAGGTAAGGTTCTTGTTTGATTTCAATTTGTTTTATTCCTGCTGCACCATTCAAGTTATTGTTATACTTGATTCATAGTTTATTGATAGTGGAGGTATGGAGTGTGAGTGAACAACTGCTAATGTGGGCCATTCAGTCTTCACAGTACAACAGACTGCATTACTTTGTGTTTGTTTACTTAATTATCTTGTAATACATCTGTTATATGTGTTGCTAATTGCCTCTGTTGGGGAACTAAATGTTTTGCTCATCACACTTGGCACCTTCTAGTTACCCTTTGGCATTTCTCGGATTGGTTAGAATCAGAAAATTTGGAGGTCACAATGCAAACCGACACGGTTACATATGTGGTGCAATCCAATAGTTTCCAACTTTATTTCTCACCAATGAAGACGAAGATGACAACAACATTTACGTCCCAATCAATGATGTTCAATCCCAAGTAACAACTACTTGCGACATCATATGGTGAGCCCAGCAACAGCACCACTGCTCAGAGCATTTTGTGGAGTACATTGTTTGCAACTTAGTAAGTGCATCCTACAATTTTTCTTGAATCATGGTGCCCCTTCCCTTAAACACCATATTGAGTTTGTGCAGGAGGGGGGAAGTCACATGATGCTAAATCTGGTGAGTCTGGAGGTAGTGACAAGAGTCAGTGTATATTTAGATAGAAATTCACACACAGATAAAGCAGAGTGGGCAGGTGCATTGTCACAATGGAGAAACCAATACCCCATATTCCACTTTTTAGGTCATTTTCATTTTCAAGGTTAACTGATCCAAATCAAATTCCCAATTTGTTAGCCATTTCAAAGATAATGATTCTTCTGTTCCTGAGAATAATACCTTCACTCAATCCACATTTTCATCTGTTTTACTTGTCCATGTACTGAGGATCTGGCACCTTCAACTGAAGTCACACCACCTCCATACTTCGAAAAGCACTAAAAAAACTTGAGTTCTTCCCATTCTCTGCATTCCACAAGCTACTTTAACATTTCACAAGTTTCTGTAACATTTTTCCCTGCCTTAAAGCAAAATTTTATGAACCTATGCAGTTCCTTTTGGTCTGCCATTTGCTAGGTATGCTAAAATTGCAAATGCAACAACCTGAAATTGCACTTAACAAGATATTACTCAACAATCACATGTGCTACAGCCTCATTTTAAGCAATGAATAACTCAGCAGACTCTAATGTATCTCCACTCAGTGGAAGAACTAAACACCAGCAGCAGTAGTGTCATGTCACAGTCAGCCTGGAAACTATACGATAGCTGATGGATTTAGTGATGGAAAATAGAGTTCAGTCCTACCTGAGCTGTTGAATGGCAACTGTTCACTCACGGCCACATAGTCACCTGAGGTGCAGTTATCAGAGTATGGCATGCTGAGATCATCAAACCAAAGCACCAAGTAGTGGTCTGGCGGACCAATAAGTTGCCACGTGCAGTCTAAATTGTTGGAATACTCCCCTGGGTAAGATGGTAAAGTGACACGGCCTGAATTGCCTCTAATGGTGCCTCCACAAGTAGCTGCAAGAAACATCACATTTAAATGAGAGATGGAAGTTTATGGTATGTGGTTCATAACACTGTATCAAGAGTCAACCAAGACATATCATTACCTCTCAGGATATGCAAATGTAAAACAGACAGTTCATGGAGCTGGCAAGGAAGGCAACTCAAAATCCAATACTTATGGATTTTTGGATAATAATCAAAATTTTAAAAATTAAGAAAGTAAGTATGCCAAACATTTATATCAAAAGTCAAAATAAACTTTAATAATGTTGTTATTCTATCCTCAACACAGTTATATTCAACATATACCTCAACAAAATCCATAAAAATGCCATTACTTTGCTTACTTGCAAGGTTATGAATCCAATTCCACTTCTAATAGTGGGATGAATACATTTGGTTCACACTTCCTAATTTTGCTTTTCAGTGTTTGGGCAGATAACATCCAAACATGTGTGGCCCATGGGACAAAACACTAACCAGAAAAAGCCCCCAAAAAATCAAAATACCTATATTAACACAAATATAACAAAATAGATATAAAAACAACAAAACTGTAATACATAAACAGAACAGTGCTCATACTTGATTCAATTACAAAATACAGGCCATTCTTTTAATGAAGGTTAAATCTAGTCAATTCTGGCTTGTAGAACAACTTCACCCCTTGCAACCATTAATTTAAATAATACAGCAAAACAAACTTAATTAGACCTGGCTCCACACACATCAAGACAGATGAGTTCCCCCTCCAAGCCACACCTCTCTACTGCAGGCCAAATTAGCACAGCCCCTCCCCAGCTGGACAAATAGCATGGAGGCACACATAATGACACAAAATTGCAAACTAAAACCTCATGAATAACACATCATGAGCAGTGACGGGTATGTATGGAACAATCATAACAACATAAGCTGTCTTAAAATGAGCTTACAAATGCATAACAAATGCAGAAGGTCATTTACAATAATAAGCCACTGAACCCTTTGGAATGGTGGCTTGGAAAGTTCTCAAGGCCATCAGAACAACGTCTCCATTGACCCAACAGTGCCAAAAGGCACTGAATGATATCTCTACTGAGCATGTGGTTGGGCTGTATTGGGTCCCTGAACATGCTGGGGTACAAGGAAATGAGATCACCGATAAGCTCACAAGAGACGGCTCTACTGTAAAGTTTGTTGGCCCCGAGCCAGCCTTGGAAGTCTCTAGGCAGGATATAACAAGAAGGATCAGACGTTTGTTGGTTAACCAGCATTGCGTATGGTGGCGAGGTCTTGGTAACACCCAAAGACAGACTTGAGAATTAATTTCAGGACCCTGTCTGGATGCCAAGGCTAGGTTTCTGTCCTTTAACAGGATACAATCCACGGCTCTTACTGGCCTTCTTACTGGGCATAATACCCTGAGGTGACATCTCCATCTAATGGGGCTGTCAGTCCATTGTGTAGGAGGTGTGGAGCAGAGGATGAAACCTTGGCCCACATTCTTTGTGAATGTGAAATTTTGGCTCCCATCAGACATGTATATCTGGGCTCCTTCCTCTTGGAGCCAGAAGACATTAATAGTATAAGTCTGGGGGCCATCTAGAACTTTAGCAAAGTAACAGGGCTCCCATGAATTGATATGGGGCAAAAAGGGCCCGTCAATTAAGGCCTAGGTGCATCGGGTCCATAAGATCTCGAACCCAATCATAAATCAATCAGTCAATCAATCAAACCTTTGGAATCAGAATGAATGTCTGGTGTGATGTGCAAAAGAACAGAATTTAAATGACAGCTACACAAAGAAGGCCATGATATGCCATCACCAATACCTGATGTTTGGCATTTTAAGCATCATACTGTGTGATGGATACTCATACACCAAACATAATGCACCAAGGAGTCGAGTACATATGTTATTTCACAACTTACATTGAACACAACCATGTAACTACAGAAAAGATTTGGATTATATTCTATTTTAATACAACACTTTTCACCCCAAATAAGAAAATGAATAATGACCTACAATTTGTCAAACATTTCACATGACACTCTGTATACCATGGCTGAACAGCCCTTGCTCAGGTAATTTATGGTTCAAAGGAAACTCTTCCTCCAGCAAGTACAATATATGAGCTTGCACACAAGCACACGAGGGCACACACACACACATATTCAAAGAAACTGGACACTTAAGTCATTTCGCAAATTATAAAAAAAATTAGGTTATCACAAACAGTAACTATTCTTTACAGGATGCGGTTCCTTCCTTTGACAACATCAAAATACACAGGAGATAAGACACTAAAGAAGGAATAATGCTCAAATAAAGAAATGAAATTGCTTGGTTTATGTGAAAGTAACTACATATAGCTTGTCATCTCATAGTAACATGGCACCTTATAAACCTGGAGGCACTTGGTGGCCCAGTTGGTTGAGACACTGCACTACAAGCTGGAAGGTCATGGGTTCGATTCCCAAGGGGTCACGGGATTTTTTCATTCACTTAATCCTTCTGTCCAAACTATGGCCCTGGGGTTGACTCGGCTTCTAACATAAATGAGTATCATGAATATATCCTGGGGGTGAAGGTGAACAGTGTGTAGGGCTGACAACCTTTCCTCCTTCATGTGCCAACTGTCTAGAAATTCTGGGGGCCCCAAACTCCTGGTGCCCTAAGGGCTAACACGGTAGCATATTCTAGTCCTATGAACCCCAATATTGGTGGAGACATACTGTTCGCTTGTCACCTCTATTATCACTGCCATGAAAAAAGGATAGATCTTACCTATATTGACAACAGCTTTGAATCCATTCTTGGGGTCAGTCACATTTGTGAAGAAGCGGATATACAGCATGTTGCCCCTTGTGTACTGGGAACTCGGAATTTCTTTGCAAAATGTATCGATAATTTCTGAATTGACAGTTGCTCCTTCACGTAGTTCCACAAATGCTTGGCGACAACTGTCAACACACAACACACTTTTACCATTACAACCAAACTTACATGGGCAATGACAATGTTACTCACCATATAAACAACTAAAAAAAACAAAAGTCTCATCTCGTTAAATATTTCAACAATTGTGTTACATTGATAGTTTGGTGGGTATTTAGCAAAGTAAACAAACAAGTTTATTTCAGTGTCTGCTTAAACCAGCATCTCCCAGTTATTCAAATGTTGCATGCAAGTAACTATTCCTTTACTTATTAAACTTAAAAATAAAGGTTAAAAAAATTATAAAATGTATTAACTCTTTAAATAACTGACTGATTTCATAAAGTAGAACTCTTCTTGCAAACCTCAGAGTCACTCAGCTAGTTAAAGAAATTCAATGCCACTTACATGCAACATGAAGGTTTATTACTGTGTTCACTACAGCTCACCACTTCACATCTGTTCTCAGCCAGATGACCCTGGCTCCCACCATCCCACCACATTTCTTGAAGGTCAAATTAACACTACCCCACCATCTACATTTTTTTTCTTCCATGCAGTCTCTTCCATTCAGGTTCTTCAACACAAGTTGTGTATACATTTATCATTGCTCTAATATGTACAACATGTGTTCCTATTTCATCCTTGATTTCATCAATCTAATAGCATTTGGAAAGACTACAATATGAAGCCCCCTACTGTGCCATATTCCCTAGCATCCCATAACTTCCCTCTCTCTGATCCAGATATTCTCATCACACCCTATTCTCAAACACTGTCACTGTATACTCATCCCTTAATGTGAAAGAACAAGTTTCACAACCATGTAATATAAGAAATGAAATTACACAGCTTTCTACTTGTTAATCTTTAGACAGTGCACAGTATAAGAAAATTCCTTTAGGAATTATAAACTAGCTGTAACTTTAACAAAGTATTGCTGATATTATGACAAGGAGGATGGATGGGTGAGCAGATAGATATGATCTTCACATAGGTCTCCAATTCACTTAACAGATTTGCTCCTGTATCTGACCATGGTCAGAAAAGTTTCTTTTTGTACAAAGCTCCCACATCTGAATATAGTTGGATAAGAGCACAGTAGGACTGGGGACACATGGTGGCACAGTTGGTTGAGGCACCTTGCTACAAGCCAGAAGGTTGAAGGTTCGATAGTGTCATTGGAATTTTTCATTGGCATAAGAAAAGAAAAGAATAGAAAAGAAAAGAGAAGAGAAGAGAAGAAAAGAAAAGGAAAGAGAAGAGAAGAAAAGAAAAGAAAAGAAAAAAGAAAAGAAAAGACAGTGAGTGGTTCACTGTATAGCATAAAAAAGAAGCATGAAATTTTGATTAATAGTAGTTTTGAAGATGATGATAGTGTCAAAATTATTTTGTTCCAGGATATTCTGATGATTTTATTCCTGCCGACAGTGGTTGTAATGAAAGTGAAATAATGTGGTCCTATAAAATCAACAAACAATTTTACAACATAACATATTGTGAACAAGATCAACAGCTACAAGTTTTGGCTACATTAATAGCCATCACTAGGCTCTACAAAAGAAAAATTACCGACAAAGAAATGCAAGATGTAGTATGAGATCTCAAACTTTACAATGAACTCATACACAAAATTAATATAAAATGCGTGATCTACAATGAAACTTATCATATATACGTTTACAAAGCATACAAATATAAAGGCAGTACAATGTAACTGTGTTTGACAGGTTAAAAATACATATAATAAAAAAATAACTATGTAGGAGCTCTTCAGAAAGTGTGATCTCTAGGGACAATGTGTAAATATTATCCTACTTGAGATCTTGCAGCGAATTTGTTCTAGTACTTTGGAAATGATTTTGAGGTTAATTATTGGTTGTGTAAACAATGAGGACAATGTTGGGAATTGTGTCTATTGTAGAAGTAAGCTGGGTTTTTCTCTATATAAATTTATAATACTTTTCATTAAGGACATCAAGAAAGTAATCTTATGAGATACGATTAACTGTGTTGCGCATTCCTGAAGTATACAGCCCCATTTCAGGCCTCTAGATTTCAGGCATACATGATGCAACCCCTTTTTATTTTATTTTGTACATCCTGAAAATGACTATTAATGTAAAGGTAAAGCAATCCCATTACAGGCCTGGAGTGGCCTAGAGGGTTCCAGGAAGTTAAGGTTCCTAGATTTCATGACAATGGCACAGGATGGTGGTAAGGTTGTCAGCCTTATGCACCGGCCGCCTTTACCCCCAGGAAAAACTCCTGGTACTCATTTCTGTTAGAGGCTGAGTTGACCTCAGGGCCAAAGTGTGATCAGAAGGATTATGTCAATGAATAATACACTGACACCAGCTGGGATAGAACCAGCGACCTTCCAATTTGTAGCACAGCACCTTAACCACTGTGCTACCGTGGTCCCCGGCTATTAATGTAACTGTTGATATTCTTTGCAATACATGTTGTGTTGGTGAATTATTTGTTGGTTTTATTGACTGAAAACACAATGGTGATGAACTGCCTTAAGATGTTCTGATAAAATGTGGTGTTTCACTCCATCCAGGGGTGTATGACACAATATGTCACACTTGAAAACAATACTAGAACTTTTATTCTGTACCCTCTGATATATCCAGTCACCTACCTACAATAGTTTAGGAGAAAACTGCACTTAAAAATAGTACATTGTGAAGTAAGCATGTACTGACAAAAAAAAACAGGGACTGCTGGGAGTGAACATGTGAAATAACACCTAATATACAAAACTAAAAGGGTTAAAATTCTGATACATGTGACAGGTACTCACTCTTGTGTTCTAGTGATATCAAAACGGTCAACAAACTCCACATGCAACCTCTCACCCGCAGGAGCCATGATGATCCACTCACACTCAGTATGTGGTGGTGGGACATTGGGGTAACGTGGTGACATGATCAGAGTTGAATTGTTACCTTCTGATAGCACTACGCGACCTCCGCAAGCCAATGACACCTCTCGGTAAACCAACTTGAACTCCTGGAATGATGCATCCACATCAGTGATCCCACTTCATCACTCATAGCAGTACTACTTACTGCAGGCAACTTGTATAGCTGTGTAAAGGCCCTGTTAGGAACTTACTCCATTCTGATTGGCCCATACAGGGCTTAGTTCCTCCTCCTCAACTACCGCTCAGAACAGTCACTCATAGCTCTTTGCAGTTCTAACCCTCACCCTTCCCATAAGGTCAACCCACACAGATTAGCTTGACTAACATCTACACCAAGGGTGCTAACGTAATATTTCCAATGTGTTGGTAAATACCTATGAGATTACACGGTGTCACAACCCAAAAGACAACACACCAAAATGACTTCTGTGGGAACCTACAATTGTGAGGCAAAAATAAAAAATGTTAACCTTTTACAGGAATGCATTAACTTTCAAGACTTTAAACATAAATATAACGAAGATTTCCACATGTGAAGGCTACATTTCATTTCATTTTCATTTCATTTATTGAGTATTCCAGAGATCCATCAGAGTGGATATAGAACTTGTCATTATATAACAACAGACATAGCTCAAAATGAGTCTTGACAGTAAGATACATATGATAGTAATTTGTGATTATGATACAAAAGTAACAAATCAAGTTTATACAAGGAAATGTGATCAGTTCAGAATATACAGTCAATGAAATACTTACATACTGTAACTAGACAGAACTCAAAAAAAGTTAAGAGTACTTACATAATGCGCATAGACAGAAATCTTAAATCAAAATACCACTATAATAAAATCTTGTGATACAGTTCTTAATTCATGATTGACTAAGGTAGAAAAATGAGTAAGTGTGTAAAAATTATTTCAGAGCAATTTTATTTTATTTTTATTTTTTTGGTTACCAGCAAAATTCTTAATCTCTAAAGGTAAATTACTAAAAATTTTTATCCCAAAATAATAAGCTCCTTTTTGGTAAATGGTTAAGATTGCTTGAGGAAGGTATAAATTATTTCTTTGTCCAGTGCCTATATTGTGATTTTCATTGTTTGTCAGGAAAAGATTTTTGTTTTGAACCACAAACATTAATAAAGATAACATATATTGTGATGTCAAAGGCAAAAGCATTACTGTGCCACTTTTCACATTCTTGTTATTCTTTTTCAGTAAATGCACATTCAACAATCACTACACTGACTTTTCACACTGGCTTGTATCATTCTCTGAAAGTCAATTAGCAATTTATTCCTACTGGGAAAGTGATATTCACAAATCATGTAAAACAAATTATGTATATTAGTCTAATGCATGAATGCACAGGAACATTTCCTTCTTTCATGCCATACTATCAAAACTGCATATACCAATGGAAATTATTATTTGTTTCAGCTCTTATTCAGATAATCTCTATATGAACTTACTGCTGTTTGTGATAAACCCATAAATGTAACACTCAGTTCATTTCCTGATGTTTCTGGAATATTTATTGGAGCTTGACTGCCACAGAATTTCCCATGTCCCAACATAGGAGAGTGCTGGGATCTCCCATTCCTTAACTATAACAAGAAATGAAGTACACAGGTAAATCAGTCTAAACAGCAAGAGAAGGTGTAAAAGAGTATAGCCCATATATGAGCTGTAGATCAAAGTAAGACCCTGTTTCTAAAATATAATTGCCTGTGGACCCCGTCTGGCTTCAAAAAATAACCAAGGATCCACACATCCTTGCCCACATAAATTACAGTGTACAGATCATAAGTATCCAATACTAAAAATTATATCTCACAACTGATTTCGAACAAATACCAACACATAACACTGGCATATAAAATAACACATTGCTTGAATTGACCTTAACTAAAATTACTGTCCCATGCTTTGTGGACCCAGGAAGTTTCCTAATTAGACATTCTAATCGTTATATGAAATAAACATACTGCCAATGAAAGAAGTTCCTCCATTATTTTTCATAAAACATTATGCATTTAATTAAAAAATAAGTATACTTCAAAACAGCCATTACGGAAACATACTCACAGATCTCCTGTGAACTGGTCGCAGATACCTAGGGATCTGCAGAGCACACTTTGGGTATCACTGAAGTAAGCTACAAAGTTGAGTATTCCTGTGAGAATTACTCTAGGAGGACATGATATTTCTTGATTCTAAACACAAATGAGCTACAAGGACAAAGCAGTTCCATGGAAAAAAATGGTACATGTGGCTCTTAAACCATCACTTACCACAACGTAGTTCTGTGCACAGTGAGCTACGTCCAATGATGGAACATTGAACACAGGGAACTCAACTGCTATAGTCCTCCCAGGTCTTACAGTGACATTCCATTCACACTTCAGACTACTGTACGTGTGTAACCACCGGAGTGCTCGGGTCTCATTCCGCATGTCAATCACACCATTTGGTCCAGTCAGCATTCCACCACATGCTGTTAAAACACGAACACATTTAATGGGCACCAGAAATTATGATTAAAACAGGACATGTTACTGCTTTGGCATATGGAGCTCATCATGGCATATTAGTAGTGAAGAGACTTTTCCAAGAATTTCACTGCCACAAGAAATTGACACACACAAGAAATCAACAGTATTAGCAAAAGTTTCAAGCAAAAAGAACATCCTATAATTAAAAAAGACCATTGATATAAGCACTTTTTATGTAACATCAATCTAACATGGTTAGTTATAGCTTGCAATGCTCCTAGACCTACACAAATATAGTAGAACCCCAATTTAAGATTCACTCGGGAGATAAGCTTGTTTACCTTCAATCAAGAAATACCTTTCAACAGGGGTTGTGTCAAAATCAAAGATAATATTATTATGCATGATTTCAGGCATCTTCTGCAATGTATATGATATCAAGCAGTTTTGGACTGCTAGATCCTTGAAGATGGCACTGAGAGGTTGTACCAAAACGATGGTATGGAATTACAAATCTACACTGCGTGAAGTCCAAAAAAGAGTAATCCACTTTACATTCATATTTTTATATTTACTTTATGGCACATGAAAGAATAAATCTTGACAAATAACAAATATTAAAGTTTTATTGTACAACATATTTTATGAATCCATTCTTCTGTAAGCATCATGTACAATCACCCATCATCAAGCAATTTACATCCATAATTCATTATCAACCAATAACAGTTCTATGGCTCCTGACACAGGCTTTCTGACCAATCACATGCATGTTAAACCTTCAGAATCAACAGGACACTGCTGTGATAGTTCACAATCTATTGTGACATCACACTACTTTCATTGCACATACTCGTGACATTATTAATGCAACCCAAATTCAAAAGTTGTCAGCATAATCTCTAAACTAAGGCCCCAGATCAGTGTAGGGAATGAATTTTTGTGTCTTAAATGCAGCAAAAACCTAAAACTGGGAAATATCAAATTGAGAAAAATTATAAATTATTTACACTGAACTTTGGACAGGATGACAAAAAATAAACCCAATATGCAGGAAAATCTGAAATAAAAAAATCTTAAATCAGGATTCTATCATACAGGTTTAATTTCCATCCTATGTGAATCAGGTGTTACTACTGAAATGGGGGACTTTGGTTTCTTTATTCTAACTAGAAATACAGATGGAGTGAATGTAGTGAAGTATCAGCATCCTTGATTCCATATCTTTCTTACCATCAACCTGTTACACATAAGAATAACATCATTATGGAAAACAGAGACGTGCTGTGTGAACAATGCTGTCAATTGAAAGGATTATACTGTACAGTGTCAGCTATAGATAAATGAAATATGAGTCTGCAGCATTGATGGAGTCATAGTGACAATGACAAAGTAAAGTACCTGCAGAGGGGGGGGGGACCTACTCTAGTGCCACTTCGTCCACCAAAATTAACACATGTATTTGTGTGGGATGGAACTTGAGCCTCTGTAGTGATAGGACAGTGACTAATCACCTAAGCTCTGAAATAGGTTAGCAGCATCTTGTTTATCATGTAGTTTTGTTATACTGTGAGGTGCTGTGTGTATTCACAAGACTGTGCTTTAACAATTCATAAGAGAAGACTTTACATATTTTCCTTGTAAGAATTTTGAAGATACAGAAGTGCAAAAAGTCAAACATTGCACTAATTCAAACAAGAGAGGCAACGAATGTACAAAGTAACAATGAGGCATGCTCATGTGACCACTGTTACTGTGGAAAGGTAAAAAGTATTACACATTTTGAGTGTGCATCTATAGCCTTAGTTATCAAACATGCAACATGCATGCATCATGTTATATTGCCAACTGTTGCCTCTCCAGTTCTGCAGGATTCTTCTACTTTATCTCATACACAGCATGATTGGGGGGGGGGGGAGTCATTGA
>Ga0123354_10009206_pt1 | contig 15092 bp, 8 predicted proteins | sample TergutLab28metaG_2_FD_97872 | JGI IMG/M metagenome (GOLD analysis project Ga0123354, IMG submission 97872) | Labiotermes labralis P4 segment gut microbial communities from Petit-Saut dam, French Guiana - Lab288 P4 | ecosystem: Host-associated > Arthropoda: Insects > Digestive system > Gut ...
TCTTTCCTTTTTTCCATTATCTGTTGCACCGTGAATATAGCATCGGTACAGCTGCGTCCCTTTCTAAAACCGCACTGTTCCTCTACCATTTCTTCTTCCAAATATTCATTTAGTCTGTTTTTTTATTATGTTTGCAAATAATTTGTAAGCTGTAGGCCGTGAGAGTGTACAATTTTATAAAATATTTTAGGTGTGTGAGGTGGAGTGACAGTCACATACATACGCTCTCCTCTTCTTGTTAATTTATGTCAACCCCTCTTGTTTATTTCCTGGAAAGAAACGGCCTTAATCTAACATATAAACGCATTTCTATGAATGTCAGGACCAAATATTCTCGTCATCAACCAATTTTAGAACACCCTCAAATAAATAATCTTCTCTTAGCGTAAAGATCAAGTTCACACAGTTAAAAATATTATGTAAGATTGTAGCTTTACTTACTGTAATGGTTACTTGCTTGTATATAAGGTGGAGTACAAAGATACCGAAATGAACATTAGCAAGATTTCCTGGATGGTAGGTGGCAGTCCACAAACCCAGTACTTAATCACAGGTCTCGCACCTTATGAAAGCGAACTGTCAAGAGAAAGTCGTATGTTTTTTTAAAGTACGTGGTTCGAAACCACTAGACGGTCTCTAAATATTGTACAGCATGCACATGACATAACGCAAGCATCGCCAAAAACAATTACGGTGTTAAAATTAAGGAGTACGAGATAGAACACATGTAGAAGGTATGGGAGAGATAAGAAATGTTATGAACATTTCAGTCGGGAAAGGTAAAAGGCCGAGGCAGCTTGGAACACTTGCACTCACCTGCATAAATGGGAGGATAATAAGTATTACAGGGGTCTTAAAGACATAAATTGTGAATTTATAGGCTGGATTAATCTGGCTCGGACCTCTGTAGAGTAGTGTTTTTTTTTGTGAAAACAGTGAACTAGATGTAGGTTCCATCGTTGTGAAGGAATTTTTTGCGTACTTAAAGACCATCAGTTTCTCAAAGAATGACTCTGCTTCATGAAGTTAAATGTGGATGGCAATGGAATAAAGGATGTGAGTTGCAGAGATTTAACAAGCTCAGCTGAACAGCATAACATGTAATAATTTGCTTGTTATCTCCATCAACATACCTGTTACGAAGATGAATTCAACTGGAAGTATTCTGAAGAATTATCCCTGATCGTGCTGAGAACCAAATGCAACTAACAAACAGTCTCTCTGGTAGGAATATGTCGACATTTTTGCTTCAAGCTAGGTGTAACATAGATTAACACTGTTCACTGTTCATTAAAAGTTTCATATGGCTACCACTGAAGTTCGCCTTGGCAACTCACAGGATGATGTCGTGGAAGGGAACACGACAGGGGTAGAGATATATCCTATACCTGCGTTTATAAACCTTGCTATAAATCGGCTCTCTATTGCAAAAGCCTTATAGAACGTAGGTCTACAACAGATTAAATGAAATTTAAACGTATACGACATGCCATTCATTACAACAGTGGGAGAGGGGAGGATCATAAGGGAGGAATAATTTTATGAAATTGCCTTGGCGAGGAAGGTCTAATTTTTATTAATCATCTTGCGGCAGAATTTGTCTCCTGCTTGAACTGTCCGTATACAGGGAGCGAGCACGTGACTTCTGCTTGCATTATCAGACTTCTGTTGGTGTTGTTTGCTTTTGCACAAGGCAAGGCGTGAACACGTAAGAGGTGGGGCTAGAAAGTGCAATTTAAGTCAATTTTCATGCTCTATTCTAATGACTACCGTAAGGAGCCTAATTAATCTCATAGCCCCCTCCCTCCATCCCGTGTTACGGCTCTCAACTATCATCTCTTACTAACTGATTCAGAACACAAAGTTCTATTCCACACCCACAGGGAATTCCACAATATTAATACCGCTCATCAGTCCAATGGCTCCAGAATAAGGCGAGATGTAATACTGCTGACCCATGTCTCTACTCATCTCAGGTCATCAAATGGTTTGACTGAAATAAAAAGGTCACAGAGCATCGGAACGTTCGTGATTGTCATTACGAATTGTAATAATTGCTAAGGTGCAAGCAGACTCATGTTACCAGCAAATCTGACTTAAAGTAAGAAACTAACAGAATTCGTCATTTGGGGGATAACTTTTTACGGTGCATCAATTGTACACTTAAGAACATAGATCAGAAATACCCTGAAAACTCTGAAATGAGGTATTGGAGCAGGATAGGGAAGATCAGTCAAGGAAGAGAGGAAAATCCCACATACAATAAAAAAGGATGGCTAATTGAAATGGTCACATCTTGCCCAGGTACTGCCGTCTAAAGCACGTTACTGAAAAAAAGATAGAACGGAAGAGAAGAACAGAAAGGAGATGTAAGCAGCTATTGGATGACTATAACCCTTAAGAGATCTGTGTTCCCATCGAATGCACATAAAAACACCCCTAAAATTTCTTTAACATATTTAGGCAACAATATTTACCCGCGTCTTGTAACACCGAGCATTTTTGTAGAATCACTTCAATTTATCAAAAAACGAATGCACATATAATTGCACATAAAACACTTTTAAAACATTTTAAAACACTCCGACATGTTTCGATCTTGTCAGATCATCATCAGGTAACTTTGTTCCTTGCTAAAGTTATGTTACAGTATTCACAATTCAATTCGTATTTGCAAAAGAGGTGTTGTGGCAGCATATCATGTTGTGTAGGAATGTGATGTGGAGCAGTGGCTCGGTGTGCTTCGTGTGCTTCGCACAACACATTCCTACACAAAATGATATGCTGCCACAACACCTCTTTTGCAAATACGAATTGAATTGTGAATACTGTAACATAACTTTAGCAAGGAACAAAGCTCCCTGATGATGATCTGACAAGATCAAAACATGTCGGAGTGTTTTAATATGTTTTAAAAGTGTTTTATGTGAAATTATATGTGCATTCGTTGGTTGATAAATTGAAGTGATTTACCTGCGTGTTTAGAATATGCTGCAAAATCTCAGTGTTATTTTCCACAAAGTAAGGCATACTGCATAATTCTAGGTAACACACAAGTTCTTCGCAAATCATACCATAAAATTTAAATGCAAACCCAGTCGGATAAAAGATGTGGAAAGGAGAAGAAATTGGAATTTCAAACAGGAAACACTAGATCGCACGGTGAAGAAGTCGTTTGTAACGCGACAGGTTACGCAGTGAATTAATTAATTAACTAGTAAATCAAGTAGGGTATTTAATTTTACGTTCTCGACTAAGGAAGTGACTTCATGTCAAATGAGACGAGAACATTTTTCTTTATTATAAATATTGCTTCTTGTTGCTGCATGGTATTAATCTTTCGGCCGCAATCACTATCGTGAAAATATTTTTTTTGTGGCGCTGCGGCCCAACGCAGGCCATGGTCTCCTCAGTCTTGAGGTTTCTAGATCACACACAACGACGCATCACAGTCGGTAGGACTGCTCTAGATGAGTGATCAGCTCGTCGCAGAGACCCCTACCTGACACACAACACTCACAACAGACACCCCATAACTTAGGCGGGATTCGAACCCACAGTCTCTGCAGGCAAGCGGCCGCAGGCCTACGCCTTAGACCGCGCGGCCACTGGGATCGACACTAAAAATGATAACATTCGTAAAAAGTATTTACTGTTTATATGGTGTCCATCAGACAACTGGATATTATATTGCACATATTTCCCTAATGTCTGACTTTTGTTTGTTAACACCATTAAGGGGTACCAACTAAAATATGGGGTAGCACGTGAAATGAGACCCCTAGAAGTCCCAGCCCCCAGCAATATTACTCCAAACCTTTATTCGGGAGGTCTTCAGTATAATTGTAAGCACTGAGTTCGCCGATATAGCTGAGGTATACCGTTATTTTCTACATTTCCTCCAGGACTGTATCGGGATATTCCACCATTCTTAAAATTTGCTACTATTCCTGCCTTCCACTGATACGTTAATCCACAATTCAAAATACCCTGTCGTTCGATGCCACACAAAAATCTGCAATGGAAAAGCGCCATTAAAATTATCAACAAATCTTTCAATAAAAATAGTGAAAAGAACGGACTGAGAGGTAACAAACACAGAAAGAATAGTTTCCTATATCTACAGTAAAGAAGACTTGGCTGAGTTTTAAATCGAATCCACATACCGATAGTAGTTATGACGAAACACCTTATAACGTGCTTTCGGAAATAAGAAAGTTTTAATGTCGTCAGACGCCGAGACATGGCCTTGCTCCCTAGCTGATAGCAATCTTGTTATTTAAATCAAGCCTCAGCCACCCTTCATATCCGAAACTTACTTGGCTCATCAGCTTCCCGGATGTTGGTGCGTACATCATCTGAATGGGGGCAAATTACCGCACAGTGATAAAGACTTCATTATTTACAAAAGCTGCAATGCATCGCCAGTTTGTTTAACTGACCCAGTTATTATTTCGTACCAGCAGCTCATTTGTATTTTAAACAGAATCGGTTTTATTGTCACTGTAGCCTTTAAACGTTCGATTTAGATAGAAGCTCAGTAAGTATGTGAATAACACGTGGATATCAGGCATTTGTAATAGAGAAATCACTTAGCTATGGGCACGGATTTTTCGTGCAAAACCCTTTTAGCCTTATTTTATGGAACTCTTTATAGCGTTTTATTTTATTGTGCTTGGACAGGGTTTATAGGTAGCTAGTAAAAAATTGGTCTGGAAGCAAGCGCTGGAAAAAGGTAAGAAATGCTGAAGTCACGCGAAAAGAATGCGCGACAAAATCGTAACATAAAATTAGCCTGTAAACCTTCGAAATCGTGGCCAGGTTAAAATATTTGAGAAAAACCCTGACAAATAAAAATTGCGTTCATGAAGAAATTACGGGAAGATTTAACTACGGAATTTACTGCTACCATTTGGCCCAGAATATTTTATCTTCCCGTTTAAGTTCCAAAAATATAAGGAATAAACTATACATAATTATAATTTGGCCTGTTGTTTTATACGAGTTTTAAACATGGTCTCTCTTACACAAGGGACAAATATGAGCAGAAAGTCTTTGAGAATGGAATACTGAGGAAGATATTTGGGTGTAACGGGAAAGGGATAACAGGGGACAGGAGGTTACTGCACAATGGGGAGCTTTGTTATATTACTTCACACCAAACATTGACCAGGTGATCAGATCAAGAATAATGACTGAGGCAGAGCGCGTGTGACGTATGGGTGGAGAGGAGAGGTGAATGCAGTGTTTTGGCGGGGAAACCTGAGGGAAAGAGACTGCTTGGCAAACCTAGGTGTCGATGGGAGGAAAATATTAAAATGTATCTTAAAGAAATTGGTTGAAAGGGCAGGCACTGATCTGGGTCGGAACAGAGACAACTGACTGATATTTTGAAGGCGCTAATGAACTTTCGATTTATATAAAATGGGGGGGGGGAGTTCTTTAACTAACCGAGGAACTGTGAGCTTTTTTAAGAAGTACTTTGATTCATGAAGTTTTTTAGTTATGTGCCTGGTGTCATACGTTTCACGAAAACCTAAACATTTAACTTGAACACGTTTAATCTCGAACTGTCACACTACAATAACGTAACCTAACAAAAGTAAAGCTGTTTGTTGTTTTGGAAAGATTTTTCTGCCATAAAATTTGCCGGGTCGCGTATTTTTCCATTAATTTTTTTCTGTAACACGTGTCGTGTTTGATGACTCTACTTTTCGAAATTGTTACTTTTCTGCCTTCGTATTAAATGTTGTGATATTACTGGCTCGCTTTGCTTGCGTAGAAAGCAAGTGAACTGCGCAACATATGAATATATCCCCCCCGGGATCTGTTACCTTGTAGCTGACCAGAACAGGAAGTCCTTTGTGTAAATGTAACTGCTTGTGTGTATCATGTTATTGGTTCAGAAAGCACACATCTCTCTTTTTTTTCTGCACCTGTAGAGAGGAATATATTGATTTCGGTCCGGTGAAAAGAATTCGCCGAGATTATCCTATGAATGAGATTAGCTCATTTCTGGGGGGGCCATTTTGAGTAAGTACATCTACAACTCTAAATGTGAGAAAGGAAAAAATTCCAGGTTTCGAAACGCCTTATTCTATTCATAAAATCTGAAGAGGGAAGAAGTTCAGAAACCCAGCAGTTGTAGGCGAAACAAGTCAGCAAAATCGCCGATGAAGGAAATGCATTTGCCAACGGTTTGTGTTTAAAGTACACAAGTACAGGTGTGCCCTCATCCTGTGTAAGAGTGGAAATACTATTTGAGAGTGTTACAGACAAGTCGCTGAACCAGAAAACATCTGGAACAGCACAGCAGATATATTCAAGTACGTACTGTACAGCAAGCGGATCCAATTCTTGTAATCTATAGTGTCTGGGACATCGGACTGTTTTGCTTCTTGTACAAAATTTGAAATATAATAATTTAAGCGATTAATGGCTTACATGAAGTTAAATCCAAAAATTAAAAACTGTCTTTCGAAGTACAGGAATGTAAATTAATTCGTATATCCGTACACCTGAATGTACAGTATGAAACACGTAGTACACAATTTATACTTCGACAGCAACAGGTACAACAATATCATTAACATTAATAAGGTCTTTTTTTCAACGTCACCGTACTTAACAAAAACGTTTCAGAAACTGATTGCTCCAGTCTTCAGGTGAGTAACAACTAATCGCAATAATTAATGCACAATTTTATAACAAAACATCATAATAAAAACGTAAAATAAAAACAAACAACACAGTGTATCTCAAACTGTAAATTCCACAAATAAAACCGAAAAACGTAAAATAACTAATATAAATTATCCCTGCAAGTCACACGTAGCTAATTCTCATAAAAATTCTGGAGAATCAATAAAATTTAAAATAGCACATACATGTAACTACAGTAGTTTATCTACCATTCTAAAATAGCTAAGAGCATAAATGGCCAACGTATTTCTCTGAGCCGGCCAGTTGTAAATTAAGGAATGCATGTGGATCGAGGTATGCATATGTCATTTTTAATTACCAAAACAACAACTCCTACTACTACTACTACTACTACTACTACTACTATTGCTCCTACTACTACTACTGCTGCTACTACTACTAATGCTACTACTACTACCACCACTATTGCTACTATTACTACTATTACTACCACGATTGCTGCTGCTGCTACTACTACCACTGCCATTAATAATAATAATAATAATAATAAAGTATATCATGGAAAATAGCATTCATTGTACCGTAAACAGTAACCAAAGAATAGCTATAACACTATATACAGCAGAAACATAGTTTGTTTCATGTATGTAATTGAAAATAACCTGCATAATAGTGACAACAAATAATAAGAATAATAATAAGTTTTATTTTACATCCTGGGTAGTTTAGTTCAGCGGCACAACGGGGACCTTTTCCCGGAAAATGCCGTTTATAAGCCTGGCAGGGATATCGCTTAGCCTGACAAGCTTCACAGACTTCCCTCAGTCTATCAACACAAATATTGGACTGGTATCTCGATTAGGCTGTGGTCGCTTCCTCATAGATCCGCTCCGGTTCATTACTCACTGATCTTCACATAATGCTGGACTCTATACAATTTAATTTACTGAGGGCCTCGTAAAATTAACCACAAACATCATAGCTGAAGCCTACGTGTTTAGTTTCACATCCGTATATTCCGTAATATAACAAGCAAATAATACGGGCATAATATATATTGATTTCTTAATCACATATCTGTACTTCATGTCTAGTAAGTTCATAAATGTTTCCATATAAAGTTGCTGAATGCACGCACAGAGGAATTATGGACAGAAGAAATAAGAGTTATTAGAAACATCATTAACCACGAAAATACGTAAGCACACATGTTTATTATAAGATTACTAAAAATAAAGTTGTATGTAAGTAGCTACTATCAAAATTATTTGATGATGGTAATATAATCAATACACCGAATAGACCTACCTATTGGCAGTTGTTCATAGCAAAGGGCGTAAAAGTGTCAATTGTCGAATAGTTTCAACAGAACGCAGGCAGTCGATCAGGAGTAATGGGGGCTCACTAGTAAAAGACCGGAGAAATATGTATGGCATTTGAAATATTCCACTTCACCCGAAATGCCACAGGGATTACATTTTTTGGCGCGTTCGCAAAATTGCGAAAATCGATTACTAGTTTCGTTTTGTCTGTCTTTCCTTCTGTTGGTCCGCATGGAACAACTCTGCTCCCACTGGACGGATTTGCATGAAATGAAAAGTAACAAGTAAAGGGACGTGAAGTGAAGTGAGTTGTAGATATGTATAGCAAAGTAATGTGAAGTGAAGGGTTGATAAGTGAAAAAAATAAAAAAATAAAAAGTGAAGTGAATGTTGAGAGGTTCTTTAGGGCAGTGAAGGGGTTCATTATTTTGGAAACAGGTTTGGAGATTAGAAATATACTGTGTCTTTTTACTGGAGTGAGGTGAAATCGAACGAAAGGAAATGTAATTGGGTTAAGCCAAATGAGAGGGTAGTGAAGTGTAAATGAGAGAAAGTGAAGTGTCGATAAGTGTGGTGAAGTGCAGTTGGATGAAGTGTGGTGAAGTGTAGCGAAGTGTTGCAGTATAGTGATGGCCTTAGTAATAAGGTGTGCAACATTATTAGAAGACATATAGACAATAGGAAGTTGCTGCTTATACGTATGTTACTATCATCACATTCTTTCATGTTCTTTAGGTTCTATTTTTTAACAATGCATATATGGTCTTATTCCTGTTTAAACCTTTAAACGCCGAATTAAATCCCACCTGCCATTTGCTAGCATCATTAGGAAATCACTATATTCTCCATGTTAGCAGGATAAGGGTTAATACTGTAATTTATGTATTTTTATTGTTTTGTCTATGTATTCTTATTGTATGTTTATGTATCTTCATCGTGCCAGCTGGCACTCTTCGGCTACCCTGTCTGAGGTTTTTCCTTGCTTTCCCCTCAGTTGTAAGGCAAATGCCAGGGTAAAACCAGCAAAGACGAGGCACGGCCCGCATTATTCAAACATTTTTGTGTTGTTCTATGTATTTTTGTTTTGAGTTGTTCTGTGTATTGTGTATATGTGTGTAAATGTGTACTCTACTACCGCCACCGGGTGGCTACCCACTTGGAGTTAACAAATATTTCATATCATATAATACGAATATTTCTCGAAAATCTATCCAGAAAATTCATGTTTCATCAAAATCTGAGAAGAATAAGGGATACTTGACATGTAGACCTACGTATGTGTACCATAATATCTCGTTGATTCTTCTTAGAATGGGTATTGTTTCAGACAAAAGTACAAGCACACATTTTATATTCAATAAATTTATCTAAAAATCGTGTCGTTTATGAGCCAATATGAAAAAAATATGGTGTAGCAGGACAGACCACAGCTGACAAAATAATAAGGGGCATGCGCTTTGCACGCTGAACAAACACGTCTACAAACACACACCAAGAATATGTAGTACCTATTGCTTTTCCAGGCAGTAATGGTTACGAAAACCCGTCCCAATATTACGTGCACTGCCTCTCTGGTATACATCTAAGTTTACTTAATTCTTGCTGACAGAAGTAATGCGTTCTTCTTACAGTGAAGGCCAACGAGATGCACTGTTTCTCAGATTTATTTGATAAAGAGCTCTACATGTTTTGGACAGGTCCACTGTCCATCATCAGTAGTATCTCAACACTGTATACACGCAACTGGTATTTGTCATGCTAGTTCTGATAGCAGACCCCAACAAAACTAGCATGCCAAATACCTATTGCATGTACAGTGTTGAGATACTCTTGATGAAGGACAGTGGACCTGTCCGAAACATGTAGAGTATTTTATCAAATAAATTTGAGAAATAGTGCATCTCGTTGGCTTTCATTTCAAGAATGTATCACGATGCACGGTCCTCTGAATATCAAAAGAAGTAATGTCCTTTGAGTCGCCTCTCATATGTAATTCATATTACCAAAGTAAGTATTAAGAAGGAATAGTTACGTCGTTGTCTTTCATAAACAGCTACAAATTTGCAAGGCCTGGACAGGAAAGCTATAAGGTTTTAACTGTGGCGTGATACCGACGCACTATAATCTTGCACTTCCTAACGTGAAGATGGCCACATGAGTGGCCGAAACATGTCGGCGTTCGCTATATAATAAAATTACATTCATAAAACCAAAGTGCATTTATTAGTCTTTTTAATAAATGTTATGCAAGAAAAGCTTTAATTTTTACTAGCTTTTTTTTAGAAACAAATCTTGTTCATACGACTTTCTTATGGCAGCCACAGTTCCGTAAACTTTGCTTTTGCACATTAATTTAATCCGATTTAATGTATAAATTCTTATACCACAAGAGTAAATTTTATGATTTCCAAATCATATTTTAATCACATAAAAACAGAAAAGTTCTTGTATATATACATAAGAGTACCACTCCGTACCACCCATTTGGAAAATTGCATGAGTATATACATTTAAGCCATCTCAGTTTTATTCGTAAAGTAGCATGTAGTTACGTATTTATGCAGTTAATTTCGTGTATCCTGAAATTCCCCTTTAAAGTCATTTCCCCGTCTTACCTACAGAAAATCGTGCTTGTATACCATAAGTTACAGGCTTCAACTTTTCTGAGATACAGGAAGAATATTGTGCTCTGTTCAAGTGAATATTTGCATGTATTCTAACCACGAAATATATAGACTGAACACACGGGAAGGTCATACCCTTTAAGCCGCATAATATCGATACTACATCAAGATAACTTAATTATATTTTGTACTGAGTTCCTGCACTGTACTTCACCAGGTACTTTGTACGCTAGGACTTTTTAGTCCAATATAACCCAAACTTTTAATCCAGCTTATATTACTCATAAACATGCAACACACACGCCTGTACTAAACGCTGATCCATTTGAAGTCCACAAATTTGGTTGAAATCTTTGTTCACTAAAATGACACATTGGCTTATACAGTGTCATCTATGCAGTTAATTATACGTTGCAACAAGATATGCGTATCTGTAATAAGTGAATAACAGGCCAACATATAACGAACGCCGACAATAGCACACGGTTATAATTGGGACTCAAATTTTGGGCACTGTCTATCGTCTGAATCTAAAAAAGGAACGAAATTTGCACATGATTAATCTGAGTCCGCGTTTCGGTGTGTACAGGAAAGGCGAAAATCTATTCTGGTGGGCCCATTAGAAAGAGTTAATATTATTCCCTGGATATTTCTGATAGAGACTGGTCCCTTCTAACAGGCCCATCAGGTGTATTCTCCCCTTTCCCCTCTTTACCTGAAGAGCGGAGGCAAATTCAGCTTCCAAAACTTTGTGGGGTTTTTGGTTTCAGAGAATGGACAATGCCCAAAATTTCAGACACGACTATGAGTAGGCCAATGATTTATCCTAAATAGTAAAAGCCTTTCAGTGATTTCCTGTCAGATACGGGAGAAGGAAAGAAGATATCTGGAAGCAAGCGTTGGCAGGGTGAATGAACGGATCCCAGGAGGCAAGAGGAATGAACGACGGTCCTTTGGCTGGTGCTGTTTCGGCAAAAGCACTTGCAGGACGTGGTAGGAATTACATCAAACAGGGGATTTACTCCGACGTAGGTGTAATTAGGATTAAATTCCCTAGAAACACCTGGTAGTTAGTTGTTTCCTAGCGGGGATCGCGTAAGGGCTCAAATCGGGTCCAGATGGGCTCAGACGCACACATTCTGTCGGCACTTCCTTGCTTTGCGGCGTACCTGTGCTGCCACTCGGCTGGTAAGTACGACTAATACTTCAGTAATGATGGAATGTAAAGCAGAAAGGAATGTGAGATATTGTGACTGCTTACCGTTGTGATGGGAGACTCCCAGGTCTTGCAGCAGCATGGCGGCCATGTCCGCTTTCTGTTGCGCCCCCTCATAGTGCGACGTGGCCAGGGGCACCCTGAGCGAACGATATGGGTCAGTGACGCAGAGTGCTCCCATGTTTTCCGTGGCCACGTCGTGGATCACCTGCAGCGCTTCTTCGCTATCCTGCAAAAAAACGCAACTGTGTTACAGAGTACGGTTACAACACAAGCACTTGAACAGAATGGTGTTTCTCGGTACACAGAGTATCAAATGCCTACTCTGTTTATGGACACTGAAGAGTTCACGCAGTGTACTTACGTATCAATTGTTAACACAGTTAGTAGGAAATAAAGGCAAGTGTTTAGACTGCTTGCCACCACAATTTCGTTAACACGTTTAGTGAAATAACGGGGAATAATTTCCTTTAGTTATGATGTTCATTTATTTACATACTGCAAAAGACTGACCTCTTCTCCAACGGGTCCAGAAAGGCCCTCAGGCTCACCCACCCTGCTGTCCAATGGGTAGAGAGGTTTTTTACCCTGGGGGGTAAGGAGGCTGAAGCGTGAAGTTAACTATTTCATCTAGTGTCGACTTCAAAAATGAGTGAAAATTCGCCTCAGTTCCTCCATGTACCTTAATGGCGTGCAGACGGACCAATTTACACTTTAGATCCCTTTACCTTATGTTATATTTTTCTTCTCTCTCTCTCTCTCTCTCTCTTTAAAGGAAGGCATGGTGTTATACCTTGGAGAAAAAATAAAATTGTTATTTCGTTCGTGATATTTATTTTACGCTAGGGCCGTGTTGCATGAATAAGAATCATGCTGACTGATAATGTAAAGGCGCGTACAGCATTGTCATCAACACTAGTAAGGAAAAGAGAAATACTATACACCATATACTTCCCAAATATTTGGTTAAGGATTTAGACGTAATATCCGCAACAATTATATTTTTTAGTGTTTTTGTCATAAATTGCAAATTGCTTGATACACTCACTCAAGCACTTCATTTCCTATGTTTTTGTGCTGTATAATTTGGGAAAGAAACAAGAACTAAGCGTTAACAAAAAAAGTATCATCCGTTAAAATATATCACTTACTTTGAATTTTATTAAGTAAGCGTAGTACTGAAAATGTTCAAAAGTAATATTTGATCCTTACGCCTTTTGCTATGAGCTAGTATTCTGAGTGTAACTATGACACATATCGGTCAGTAACATACCACGTCACACAATTAAAACCCGCCTCCTTGTGTGGGTGTGTGTGTGTATATATATATATTTATTTATTTATACACATAAAATATATTAGCCAGTGATATGTAAAAGAAGACAAGGTACGTATAACGTAATATTGAGGTCCTTTCACGTAACAACTGTTGCCAAGCAAAAGCAAGAAATATTATGTATTCTGGGTGTGTGTGTCTAGCTTTAATTATCCAGCATGAAATGCGCATGTGCTGTTTTATACTGTCCTCTGTTGCCTATCTGGCTGTACCACATTTGTCCACGTTACCTCATAAATGACACGATTTTTGTAGAAAAAATTTATAACTATATACGTGTACTTTGATTTTCTCCACAAATATTGCCTCAAATACTTCTCATTTGAAGAAGAATTCAGAGGAATACTATAATAAATATACACAGGTCTTCATGTAAATTGTCAGATACTCTTGTTGGATCTCAATGAAACTTCAATTTTCTCAACAGTTTCTAGAAAAACACTGAAATATCAAATTCCATGAAAATCTCTCTAGTGGAAGCCGTTTATTTCATGTGGATGGAAGGACAGAAAGACACAATGAAGCTAACAGTCGCTTTTCGGAATTTTGCGAAGGCACCTAAAAATTGAAAATGTTAAGTCGAAATATCCTAAGACAGACAGAGCCCTGAATCACTCAATCTAAAGTACATAAAAATTGGCCATGTAGAACCATGGCATAATCTAGAAGTTAACGAATCGCCAAACTACTAGCAGTTTCCGAGGAGCTACGAAGTACAGAACTTTATTTTCTGCAGCCTATCACTCTCTCTCCCAATATCTGGACTGATCAATTGAATTGCAGACCTTTACATCTCCCAAACCCATTACGACGGAAAATTTGCCACCACAATAAAGTAATAGAATTATGTAATTTTGCTAAAATCACCATAACCTGCAAATAAGGAAACAAGTCGAACTGGTTATTAATTGCTGAAGCGCAGTATGGAAGAAGAATGTTATATGTATGAGCCTGAGTTTGTCCTCATTTCCCATTAATCAACTGCCTTCTGATCGTCAGAAATTGGATGACAAGGCCACACCGTCAACCTGTCATTCCGCGAGACTGATTATGTTTACTTTTAAAACTTACAACTTAATCGAAGTCGGGATATTTTCATTTTATGTATCTTTATTTAACGACACTTAAAAGGGATAGCATAGCCGATACAGTGATTGGGCTTAGGACTCGACGATCCGGGGTTCCAATCCCAGCAGGGTTAAGATATATTTCTCCACAAGGTTCAGACAGGCTCTGGGGATCATCCAGGTCCATATTCAATGGGTGGGCTCTTTCGAGGGGGTGCACTGACCGGGACATGTATTTGACTACTATCCTCCATCGATTTACAAGGTTAAGAAAGGGTGGACCTATAACCCTATTCCCGCTAAATACCTTCATAATGTGGACAGGGACTTCACCTTTCTTTTACGTGGATCATTTCAAAAGTTCAGCAAACTGTATGTTTTCTCTTTAAAAATGAATTTATTTTACAAAATACATTTATAGGCCTTCAATATAATCTCCTTTGTGCTTTATCGCAGCGATCCAACGTTTGGGCAAGTTTCGTATTCCTGTCAGGACGCCTTCGTTGTTGATGCGTCTGATTACTCGGGTCATCTCACTAAACACCTCCTCGGTGCTTCTGAAGCGTTTCCCACGGAGTGGTTTCTTCAATTTTTGGAACAAGTCAAAGGCTGGTGGGCTCATGTCAGGACTGTACGGCGGGCGGGGAAGCACTTACCATCCATACTTTTCCAAAATTTCGGATACTGCACCTGGGGCATGAGGCCGTGCGTTAATGTATGATCGGTGGTCATTGCGCGAGATGACTCCAGTCAACTGATTGGAGTCTTCCATTTCAAGGCTCCGTTTGTTAGAACAGGGACCACGTAGCATGCCAATACGCACACAGTGTTCTTTACTGAAGTCTGGCTCACAACTGTCGCGAA
>Ga0123354_10009207_pt1 | contig 15091 bp, 13 predicted proteins | sample TergutLab28metaG_2_FD_97872 | JGI IMG/M metagenome (GOLD analysis project Ga0123354, IMG submission 97872) | Labiotermes labralis P4 segment gut microbial communities from Petit-Saut dam, French Guiana - Lab288 P4 | ecosystem: Host-associated > Arthropoda: Insects > Digestive system > Gut ...
AATGTATCATGTATTATGCTGGTTTATTATTTTGTTCCATTTATTGTCAGTAATCGTTACCTTCTATTCCGAGATTCAAACGGTCATAACTCCGTAACCGTCCAAAATCGGACACATGTTTATGTGAACTTTTTTGATCACGAAGACCTAGGAAATCACCTCCTGCAGTTATGCCCTAAAGTCGTGAAACACCCTGTATATATATATATAAACACACACACACGCATGCACGCATGCATGTGGATAGTGTTCAAATGACCAATTGCATGCTCTTCTATATAAGGTGTGGTCTGTTGCAGTGCTATCTGGGATGCACTATTAAGCAGACTGTATTTCAGACATACTAAACATGACTTGCAGAGGTCCACAAATCGTGGGTGATGGGTCACCCAGGAAAATAAACTTCGTGTGGTAGCACCTAATATTTGTTGGTCTTCAGCGTGGAACTGGCTATTGTTCACCCTTCTGACACCTAGAATTTTGAGGTTGCTCCTACATTTTTGGAAAATTTGTGGATCTCTGGTGACCAGTATCGCATCATGAACGCCAGCATCCTCAGCATGTATCTGTCTGATTTCATCCCTTTTGCTTACCCAGATGAAGTCTTCCTTCTATGGTTTATCACTTACCTCGTCTGTATGCAACAATGGGATCACCATCAAGGCGCTCAATCATCTCTTCCTTCCACAACTTTATCTCACTCTTCAGTTCTTTCAGTCCATCGCGGATCAGCTCGGTTGCTCTAGGTTTTGGTTCATCTCGCAGGTACCCACCTTTGGGATCACGTTCCCAGAACAAAGCCACATGTGATGTGTGAACCAAACGTGAAGTTGTACTGCATGTCACAGCTCTCAAGTGCCACAAATTGTAAATTATTCTTCTTGTGTTCATGTTCATTCAGATGAATCTGGAACCAACAACCAAGGATTTCATGTCACTAAACAAGTCACAACTCTCAGTGTCATGTAGCATAGAAACGAAAATTATATTTCCCATGAATGCAAACACTGGATGTGAATGAAATCTGCATGAAGTAAAATTTGTGAAGTTGACCTCCTTTACAAGGCAGCTTGGACACTTTTCTGTATGATATACTTACAAGTTAGGCAGCCTTTTGATTCTCCCTATATTCTAGAGTAACACAAAGAGACAAGGATGTGCATTTCAATTTTGCTGCCTTATTTCTATTGAAGTATCCATAAATATTTATTAATGTATGTAAAAAATTTAAGCTCTAAATTGAGTAAAAGTTATTATGTAATTCAATTCCTTAAAGACACAAAAAGTGTCAATATCTTCAGAACTATGTATTTTTAAAATTGTCATTCATGTTTAAGATATGGCATACTTTAGGACATAGGGAGTGTTACTTCTTACAGAGAGTTCTTTAAATTAAACAAAAGTAGGCTGGAACAAAACTCAGAAAGACATGACTATAATACAAGTCATATATCAGATCTTCAGTCCATTTTGTAGAACTCACACTTTCAAAAACTGTAAATAACATGGAGATAAAACTATATAGCTATTTTTATAAATCATTTAAACAATTTAAAGAATATTTCTAGAAAGTTGGTTACGCACTGTAAGTCCTTTGGCTGCGGGGCTTCTTATCCTTCACTAATTCTGCAATGGATGGTGGTGGTTTATTAAAAATCTTTATGCTCGCACAATACACACCGTCCTGTTATGACGCAAAATTTGCTATCGGTCTTTGTAGTTGCAACTTCTTTCTTGTATCGATACTGTGCATCGAAAAGTAAAAACTGGAAATATTCTATTTTTATATGCCAAGATCACTAAAGATATATATCGAGTAGAGTCATTACATAAAGTACATGGTTCTTCGTCGGTGTCATCAATTATATATGAGGTATCACGTCGGGGGTCACCAATTATATGTGGCATCACGTCGGGTGTGACCAATTATATGTGGTACCACGTCGAGGTCACCAATTATACGGTGGTACTGTAGTTGTCACTCCATTACAACCCTACAGTACCTCCATATAATAACTACTGTACAAAATGTTATCACATTTTTTCCAACATGTATCATAACATAACCATACCTGTCCAAAAGTCTCATATTTACAGCGCTTCATTAGCTGCAAAAACACGTAACTTTGAGGTTAGGTTTACACCTCGGTTTTTTTTTTCTTTCAAAATCACGCATCAGTGAATGCGTGAATAGTAGTAAGTGATTAACACGTAGCGCAGAATTTGGAGCACGGGTACTGTACGATCGTTGTCCGTTCAAAACCACGCGCGTGACTGCCAGAAAACCACTCAACAGTGCGGTCCGAGTGACTTGCGCGTGTGACGCAGGGCTGTAAAGAGGTTGATTTTCAGAAATGGATTACAAATCCTTTCTTGATATTTTCGTTCAAAACTCTAAATTTATTTAATGATTACTCATCCTGTTCTGTAGTAGGAGAATCATAGATCTAAATATGGTTTAGAAAAAGTCAGGGGACCGTTATATAACGGAGGTGAACCCTAACGTAAAGCAAGAACGTGAATCTCAATTCGCACTCACATGATAGTCTTCTACTAAATTTACAAGCCTAAACTCTAACTAGGCGTGACGAGGATGCTTCAGTTACTCACACATTGCAATGGATATAAATCGGGAAGGAACATAAATGTGTTTTAAAATTCAATGCGCAACACACGATTATTCTTCACGTAGCGCACATTCTCTGATGCGCGGTTTTCGAAGAGTAGGGTTTAACTGTGAAATCATGGCGTTCATGGTGTAGAGGCCAGTTGAAATGTGATGGCACACGCGCAGAAACCAGAATTCGTGTTTCGGCGAAACGGACGAGTCCATTTAAATCGGCGGTGGCGTCACTTCAGTCGACTACTGACAGCCGAGCTGCGCGCGTTAGCGGTAGTAATGCTGGATACACCATGTTCCGAGACAGTTGGAGGGTACTAGTTACCACTCCATTCACCAGTTTCCCCTTCACTTCCCATCCTGCGCGACTCTGTGTGCAATCACATTTAAACTGGAGTTTACGTATGGCATTCATGTATGGACATGTTCAAAGAATGGAAGAGGGGAGATTACCAAAAGAAGTTATGAAATGGAGCCCACCAAGAAGAAGAAAACGAGGTAGACCTAAACTTACATGGGCGGAAGGGATTAGAGGACTGATGGGTGAAAAGGGTTTAACGGAAGAAGACTGGAACGACAGTGGCAACTGGAGGAAGAAGATAATATAATTCTCAAATGGGCGCAAGAAGATGTGGAAACATTGTACAACCAGCCAAATAATAATAATTCTTGTAACAAGTTTCGGATTTCCAACAAATTTCCCTACGATTCTGAAATGTGCCACCCCGTTGTGTGTATAAATAAATAGGTACAGGCATTTAGTCAATTGCACAACAAATATTTCTAATGATGTTTATTAGAGGATGGTAACAACTACATGTTTCGGCCTATTCCGGCCATCATAAGGTTTACATCCGAAAGAGTATTAATGTTTATAAGATTTATGCGGTTATTTAACGTTGGTGAGATCTCATCATCTGTGGTTTTGATTATTACTACTAATAAGTGACGAGATTGGGTTAGTGGGATATTCTGTAATGTGGGTGTTGTGCTGACTTAGGGGTGCAGTGTTCGCGTAGGTGTCTATTTTCGTTGCAGATCTCCTGCCAGCTGCAACGAAAATAGACACCTACGCTAGCATTGCACCGCCTAGTCAGCACAAAACCCAAATTACAGAACATCACAACCCCCTTCCCACCCTACGAACCGCGTTTCTTAATAAGAGTAATAATCAAAACCACAGACGATGAGATCTTACTATCCTTACATAACCGTATAAATCTTATAAACACTAATATTATTTCGGACGTAAACCTGATTATAGGTCGAAACATGTAGTTCTTATCATCCTCTATTAAACATCATTAGAGATATTTGTTGTGTTATTGACTAAATACCTGTACCTATTTATTTTCCCCACGATGTAATTACGAGTGCGCGCATGTCATGGATCATGTACATATATGCCAGTCTTATCTTCTCTTCCGTGGTGTTGGGCGGTTGTGTCATGTTGTGTATCGTTACCGTGTGAGCTCCGTGCCGCCCATAGCGTCGTGATACGACACGTGGAGTACGTCGGTTTACACACTACATGTCTGCACTGGTACTTTACAAAGGAAAACGTTCACCGACGTGTCTGTACATTGTGCGTGGAAAGATGGCGGTGTCCTCGTCTGCGAGATTTATAAAATCAACAATATCAAATTCGTCAGGATGGAAAAGTTTAATAACATTTACAGTTTTGTTATTAGCATGGATATCAGGATTTTCTTCTCGTTTGTTCGCAGTAATACGATTCGAAAGCATAATTCATGAATTCGACCCTTGGTAAGTAAATTTGGTGTGTGAGTTTTCCGGGCGTGTTGGCAATAACGAATGACAGATTTAAGACAAAGCTATGTGCTGATAGCAGTGTGTAGTAAACTTCGTATTTAGAAATTATTGGAAATGCCATTACTATTTGCATTGGGTTATTTACTTGACAGTGTTGACGTAACTTGGCTTCGTAGGATAAGGTTAGACCGGTTTTTTATGTGCGGGATCACATGTGTTCAAGCTGTTGAATTTAACACGTTCATATTACCGACACCCTAGGACACGAAATTGTAGAATTGCTGGCTCACCGGCACAGTCGCCACACATGATAACCTCGGAGAATTAAAAATCGTACTGTATGTAAGTCCTGTGAAGCTTTACGGAAAGAAGAGTGTAACTTCGCTACATGCTCGTTTTGTAGCTGCGTTTGGGAAAGAACTGTTGCTCCTTGAGATACACTTCTTTTTATAAATACGTCCATCATTATTGGTGGTGGTTTAGTGTGATATTCCTCAGTCACTCTAGATACCAGCTGGCAAGGTATTTTGAATTAGGGCTTGATGATTTGATTTTGGATACTAGCATAGCTGTGCATTTCATTCATGCGCAGTTGGAGATGTATGTACAAAACTGATGAGTTCATTTTGGTTTGATTTACATTTTAACATAGTCATATTAATGGCTGTTAGATGTCTTTTTGTACAAATGAGTTTGAAATGTGTTTTTTTTTTCTCTATGTAGATACATTGTCACGTTCATGAAGCATTCAGTATTGGTATGAAATTGGTTACACTAATGTGGGCCTAGCTAAGTGTAAATAGCATATTCAGTTGTGACATATTTGTTGGCAAATACTTATAGGAATGTTTTATCTGGTGTAATTGGTTCAAGGAATAACACGCCTTAATTGTATTTAGGAGGTACCAGGTTAAGAGTGTGACCAGGATGTTGACTATCCTGATACATTTTTAAGGCTTGCCTCAGTCACTTCGGGCAAATGCTAGGATAATATTTCAGAATGTGACATGGCTACTTTTTTCTTCATTTTTTCCAATCTACTTATCATGCTACCATGCAACACAGTTTATTCTGATACTTCTGACAGTGTCCTTAATAAACTGAAACTGAAACATACAAAATATGAAGTTTCTGCTTGTGTCTGTTGTTTCCCGTCAATAAATGATGGCAGAACATACCTGTAGGAATGGTTTCTGTAAGATATGTTGCAGTTAATGTTGTTCACTCCTTGATGCAACACTATTTCTTCATGGTAATGGAAATTCTCAGTGGAAGATGAAGTATGCCTGGGACTTAGAAACTTATTGCTCTTCTGTTGTGAATGTCTTTGAGTCCCATAAATAAGGATAGAAATATTTTTAAAAATTGTTTTGACTAATATGTATTCTGCCTCCACAGTTGTGTGCATGCACACAAATGGAGCGTGTTTGTATGCTTTCGGTGGAAACCAAATCATGTCTTATTCATTACAGCTAAGTTTCTTATTAGCTCTTTGCTGTGTTATTGAGGAGTAGTGTATGTTTGTTGTTTGGTGAAATAAAAATATTATTTTTTTGTCCAAAGAAATTTCTGGATTTTTTGCATGCTATGAAATACATGCTGCACAATTGTGTATTAGCTTAATAAAGAAACACAGTGCTACATTACAGTGTAGATTCTTAATAATGATCAGGTTAACTAGACCATTACCAGAAATTTATTTTCTGTTTACATGTGCAAGGTAAGTAAAAGAGTTGTGCACTCTTTGTTTTGAAAGGCCATTGGTATTGCCTGTGGTGTGAATCTTGCATGAATATTGGTTCTGCACAGGTTTAACTACCGGTCCACAGCATACATGGTGAAGAATGGTTTTTACAATTTCCTGAACTGGTTCGATGAAAGGGCATGGTACCCATTGGGCCGCATTGTTGGGGGCACTGTTTATCCAGGTCTGATGCTCACATCTGGAAGTATACACTATGTGTTACATACTTTCAACATTCCAGTGCATATCAGAGACATATGTGTATTTCTGGCACCAGTATTCAGGTATGCAAAAATGCTATGATTTGAGTATTCAAGTCTTTTTTATGCATCTGCCATGGTGAAGAGGCGATAACAGTTTCTTAAACCACTTAATACAACTTAGATTGCATCTTGCTTGCTCTTTCAGCAAAATTTAAATGACAGAAAGTCTGTGCTGTTGCATTATCTTCATGTTAGATCTTCTTTGTGTACATTCCTAAATAGATTGCATTCTTTGGTTAGTGAAGATTTGATTAACATAATCAGTAGGTGACAGTGCAAACTACTAGCACACTGTAACAGTTAATTTCATATATGTTGAAAATGCAGTACGGGTTTGGCAGATTGCCTGCCACATCTGAAAGGTAATGTTTGTCAGAAGTGACTTAGCCACCAAGTTCATAAGGTTGTGGATTTTTGATAAGGGGAAATTCAGTATGCTCTCATTCATGAAGTCTTGTGAAAATGTGTAGAGCCACTATAAAACTGTTGTGTTAGGTTTGTAAATAAAATTCAGGACCGTGAAACTGAAATTGCAAAAGGAGACTATTAAGGCTGTGAATTAGTGTCTGTGGCTCTGTGCAGTGGGTTGACTGCCATCTCAACGTATCTGCTGACAAAGGAACTATGGTCGCCAGGAGCAGGACTGTTTGCTGCCTGCTTCATGGCCATTGTACCAGGATATATTAGTCGTTCAGTGGCAGGCAGCTATGACAATGAGGGCATTTCCATCTTTGCACTCCAGTTCACATATTATCTTTGGGTGAGTAATTGATTTAATACAATTTTGGCATGTGCATGAAGGGACTGAACAACCTTACATTGTGGTGCTTCTGTAATTCAACATTTGTCAAACGTAATGTTGTACAGCCTCCATGCAGTTGACTAACAAAACAAGTTTATATCCAACAAACAGCACAAACTAAAAAGAGAAAATACTCGTAATGTTTTGGCTATTGTCCCTAGCCATCTCCAGGGAGGATCAGTACTAAAAGATGAACACAGCATTGTTATACACCATGCGGCTTATAACAGTGTTCTGTTAAGCGTGTGTTTAGTGTTGATCCTCCCTCGAGATGGCTAGGAACAACAGCCAAAACTTTGGGAATATTTTCTGTTTTTAGTTTGTGCTGTTTGTTGGTTATACACTTCTTTTATATCCACGTTTGTCTCTTCATTTACTGATTGAACTACAAAAATCACTTAGAAATGAGGGTTGTTGAGATGAAATTAATTTGGGAATTGTTCTAGATGAAGGGCTGTTAACTCAGGCAGACATTCCATTGACACACAAGTAAGCGTGTCGTGTCCATAAAGAACTTCTTGGTTCAAGGACTCTGTCATGACTTGCACATTGCCATTGTGGATCCTTCCAAGACCTTAGTGTTACTATCAAAAGGGAGTGTCCTGTCATGTTGCAAAACAAGTTGTGTCACACTGTAGCTTGCACTCTTCTGGGTAATATACTGTGCTGTGTATGTGTATGTGTGGGAAGCTACTGGGCTATCCCAAGTCTCCCGTCCTTCACCTTGTGACATACATGTATTGCCTCCTCATGGAAGTGCTACGGCACCATAGATTCTGGTTGGTTGAAGACAGGACAGCTGCAGGGGTGCAGTGATTCTTTCAGCGTGTAGGAAATTTTTGGCAGAAAAGTACTGTTGTCTGGTATTGCAGTGGAATGCCTGCCTGATTTCTTGTGGTGACATCTCTGCTCCTTTGTCCAGAACAGTTCTGGAATGGGTTTTATTTGAACAAATTGTCATTTTTTGTTTCATTTTGTTTTGAACAGCATGGTACTATACCTACTGCCATCAACAGTACCAACATGCCAGGCATGTAAGGTTATGAAGTGAGAACAATAAAATTATGACTGGCTGTTGTTACTGTTTGGGTTTTATTAGATACTTTGATTCAGTGAATTTTGAGATTTAATGACACTTTCCTAACTGCAGAGATTTTATATTAACAGATATGAAAAGATGACCATGTATAGTAAGTGTATAAGGGTTTGGAAGTGGATGTTCATGGCCTGTTTCATGGTGTGGTGCTGTTGGGATAGACTGAGGAAAATTGTAATAGGAAGATAAGTTGCTACTGCAGCAAAGATCTGTTATGTTGTATGCTTTCTTTTGGGTAATTCCTGGTGCCTGAATCAGACAGCTGGGAATTACCCAGAAGAAAGCATACAACATTCACAAAACGACAAAAGTTTGAAATCAAGAAAGATCTGTTACGTTTTTCTCACTCCCCCTAGGCCAGTGTTGTGTTAGAACCTTCAGTTAGGTACTGAGTTCTTGCTTCTGTATCCTTCCCATTTCATTCTTTACTGATCATTCTTCTATTTGTTGTTGTGACTTTTTTTGTTGCTGAGTGCATCCTTAAGTAACCCCTGCTACATGGATAATGGTTGGAATACTAGCTTAGAAGTAATAGTTTGTGTGCTGACAACTTACATTTTATCGTACATGAGCCTAACTCATATAACTTCCTGTGCAGGTGAAAGCAGTCAAAACTGGCTCCATTTTCTGGTCTTGCATGACGGCACTGTCATACTTCTACATGGTAAGTCCATCAGCAGGATGTGTGCTTTTCACTTTGTGCAGAGACAGTGTGATGGTTCCATTACAATGGTTTGTGAAATGAATGTATTATCAGCTTGTTGGGTTCTGTTTGTTTATCATCATGCTTGTGCCATAAGGATAGTACCATGATGTAAAAAGACATGAGATATAACCTCCCTATTTTAGTGGCTTCAGTTCAGCAGTCATTGAAGGTTGATGTGGGAGTGTGTTTTAGGACAGAACATCATGAAACTGCAGATCTGTTACTAGACCACTAGGTCCCTTCATTATATTACCATACAAATGTAAGCAACATTTGCTTGCAGGTGTCAGCATGGGGAGGCTACGTGTTTATTATCAACTTGATACCACTACACGTCTTCGTATTGCTGGTGATGGGGCGTTACTCAAACCGCCTGTTCACCAGTTACACCACGTTCTACATACTAGGGCTCTTGCTTAGTATGCAGATACCATTTGTTGGTTTCCAGCCCATTCGGACTAGTGAACACATGGCAGCTTCTGGTAATTATTCACAGTAGGAAAGGAAAGTTTAAATTGTATGTTGTAGATAACACCTCTGCTGTGGTGGGGGTGCAGAGAGCACTGGATGCTTCTGTGCATTTCAGTCTGTGTTGCAGTCTGTGCAGAACTTGCAGGCTGCTTCTAACAGCCTTCATTTGCTTGCTGTGTGATCAGTAATTATTTTGCACATTGTTTTTATTTCTTGGCTCAGTGTAAGAACGTAAATTGCAGGTTTCTGAGAGCGAAGGGGAATTTTTGGACTCTGAGGGATATTGGGAGTATTTAGTGGCAGATGAGGAGGTTATGATGGGTTGGATGTATAGTTTGGGTGGGGAGACAAGGAATATTGGCAGACCCTTTGCTGTTGTGAGCAACCACTTCGAGTAACAGGAGGAAGATATTAAGTGGGATCTTAGGGAAGTTTGAGGTTTGTTGGCAGGCGGAAGTATCTTAGCTTTAGGTAGCATAACTGTCAGTGGTGGAGAACACTTCCCTGTATGGACAGGGAATATCTGTTTGCCACTAAAGGTGCAGAATGTTACTGAAATTGCTTGAAATAATGAGGAAATGCATATGAAACAAATAATGTAATGTGTGTTCAGCAAAGTACATAGATTTACATTACACGCATTGAAGGGTGGTCTTTATACTTTGTCAACAAATTCTGTATTTACTAAACTTACTGTGAAGTCATACAGAGAGGCTTATTCAGAAAGTAAATACTGTTTCACTGTAAAAAAATTTGAGTAAGATTTCATATAAAATTTTATTGTTATCAGATTCTCATTCTTCATACTATTTTTCCACATAGTCGCCGCCATTATTGAGGAACTTATCATAGCGGGGCACAAGTTTTTGTATACTCTCATAGAATGCGGCCGCCTGCAATGTTAGCCACTTCTGCACTGCATCTTTCAGGTCATCTTCATTGTCAAATTGCTTGCCGCCCAGGAACTTCCTTAGGTGTAGGAAGAGGTGATAATCACTTTGTGCCAAATCAGGGCTGTACTGGGGGTGGTCCATTTGTTCCCACTTAAATGTGGTGATGAGGTCTTGAGTCTGAGCAGCAGAGTGCGGCCAAGCGTTATTGTGAAGCAAAAGAATGGTGGCACTCAGCATTCCGCGCCTTTTGTTTTGAATTGCATGCCTCAGCTTCTTCAGCGTTTTGCAGTAAAGAGCAGAGTTTATTGTTGTGCCTTGGGGCAAAAATTCTACCAAGAGAACACCTTGTCTGTCCCAGAATACTGTGCACATGATCTTCCTTGTTGAAAAAGCCTGCTTGAACTTTACCTTTTTGGCGAGCCATTATGCTTCCAGTGCAAGGACTGCTGTTTTGATTCACGTGTGATATGGGACACCTGTGTCTCATCTCCTGTCACAGTATGGTTCAACGTGCCATCTCCTTCCTTGTGATAGCGCATCAGAAATGTCAAAGCACACGCAACACACTGTTTTTTGTGCTCCTCTGTGAGCATCTTGGGCACCCATCATTCACACACTTTCCGATAACCCAAATGACTACTGACAGTGTCATAGAGTAGAGTCCTTGAAATCTGAGGAAAGTGCAGGGACAGATCAGAAATTGTGAAATGTCTGTCATCACACACTCTTTCATTGACCTTATGCAGCAAATCATCATTCACCAAAGATGGACGCCCACTTCGTGCCTCATCGTACATGTTCTCTTGTCCTTCATTGAACATCCTAACCCTTTTCCTAACCATACCATCACTCATTGCATTGTCACCATACACTTGACAGATCTGGTGATGAATCTCACTTGTTAGCACAATCCTAGTGTTAAAAAAACAAATTACAGACCATATTTCACAGTTGACGGCCCCTTCAGTTGTCTTACACAAGTTTAACGTACAGGAACAAATATGAACATAACACAGATTTCACGAAATGGCATCTGTGGCTTCTCAGTTGATAGAGGAAGTCACTGCACATGCACAAAGTGACAGTCTTGAGGATGCGTGAGAGATATGCGCAGATGGTACTTACTTCCGAGTAACCTATGTACTACAAAACTTAAAAGCAGAAATTTAGTAGTAGGCTATATTGAGCAAAGAATGGAGAAGTTCACCGTAGGTGCTGCACTTTAATTACTTAACTGCGAAGCTCATAATGTAGAAAGCTCACTCTCTTCTGTGAATATGCATTAATATAATTGCAGATTTTGGCCACTGGCCTAGTGTATTGATGCAAGGCACAATGGCAGCCTGTATGCGTGAAAGTCACATTACTGTTAAGTTCAATCTTTATGGTACTGTGCTGTGACATGTTTGTTAGCAGCCTGTTGTTGCAAAACTGACACTATTTTAAGTTAAAACTTTGTGGGAGTATACTTATACTGTATGTTAGCAGTCTGTTGACACATAACTGACATTATTGTAAGTTCAGAATTCCTAGTGTTGCATTCTTATGAAAGATGCAGTTAGCCACCTATTTGCATGGAACTTACATTCAAAATTAGCAGGTCTGTGGCTCTTCCATATATGCAACTTCAGCAAAGGGATCAGCCTTACTTCCCCATCTAAGGCATTTTGTGCTAATAAATATTTGACCCCAGAGGTGTAAAAAGTAATACTACAATTGTATTAATATATTTTTGCAAACCTTAGAAAGAGAGGTTTGAGTAGGGGACTTCAAAGTACAGCCTTATTTTATATTGTAGGCAGCATTTTCCTGTGTTTTGTGCACACCACAAACCCTATGTGTGGTGTGGGCTCTTCCACTGTTACTATTGTTATCTTATTGGCTACTGTTACCGCTGAGATACACCTCTGCAACATTCTGGATGTCCAGAAGTTTCTTGTAACCCAAAAATGTAAATTATTACCATTTTTACACACGAAAAGGCACTTAAAAATTGTAAGTTCCTCGATTGCCCAGTCCCATACACTTCTGCAATAAAGGTAAAAGGTAAACTTCACACTAGAACAGGCCACAAAGGCCCAGAGGGGGAAGTAGAGGTACAGCTCTACTCTTTCTTTAACCTTGACACTAGACAGGGGTGGGTGGTCAGTGGCACACCCGGCTGTTGTATCCCCAGGAAAAACCCAGTACCCATTGTATAGGAGGCTGGGTGGGTCCCAGGGCTGGTCTGGACAGGCATGGAAAATTTCGCCACTGCTCAATTCAATCCCCAGTCCGTCCAGCCCGTAGCGAGTCGCTATACTGACTAAGCTATCCTGGCCCCCACACTTCTACAGTATAGGAGGTAAATGGGATGTGGAATAATTCATGAAAATTACAAAATACACCCATGCATTACATAATGACATTTCGATCGAAGACGAATGGCATATACAACAGTGGTCCCATAAGATTGTAATATTATAATATTATATTATAATATAATACTTACCATTGTGTTATAATTGCCTACACTATTCAGTACAGGAACATGCTGTGCAGTTTTGTAGCCTAGGAGCAGTGGGCTATAATATAGAGCCTAGTAGTGTAATAGGCTTACGATCAAGGATCAGTACTATCTGGGTATGTGTAAGTATACTCTATGATGTTTGCACATTGACAAAATCACCTAACAATGTATTTCTTAGAATATATCCCAGTCGTTAGAACTTTACAATACACAAACATTGTATTTCATGTAAAGTATTTACATGGCATCCTGCCTGCCCCTGGAGCCACATTTGAATGGCACTGATTCCCCGCTGTCCAGTGTTACGGTTTTTTTTCCAAGTTGTCCTTGTTGTGTATTAATAGAATGCATTCTTTGGTCATAGAAATACCACAGAGGATTGAATGTTTGGTGTCTGTTGTTGGAAAAATGAAATACTAGCACAGTGTAAGCATGAACCGAAAAAGTTTCAGCATGTCTTGGTACCAATGGGTAAATCTTTCTGCGGGCTCCTGTGAACAGGCTACTGTTCTGTTATGTAGATGGTAGTTAATTTTTTCACCTGCTGTGTGACTTTTCAAACAGGATTCTGTTTGGTGTGGTTAATTGTAGACGTGGTTAATCAGTTCATGAATTGAAGGTGTTATAATTTCCGTTGCTGCTCCATATCATTCTGATTAATGTATTGAAATAAGCACGTTTCAGAATTTGTCACGCATTGCTGGTTCATCATACCTAGAAACTGTATCTGTACTTTTGTTGTTTTTATACATATATATATAGTCTAGTGACATTAGTCTGAAACCTGTAGGGAACCCCTCTTTTTCAGGTTTTGGACAGTTGGAAAAGACATTGTTTCCTTGTTGCTAAATGTACCATATTTACTGCTCCATAAGACACTTTTTTCCCCCCTGAAACAGTCCCCAACTATCACCCTGCATCTGAACACCATTAGGTGTGAGGATGTGAAATCCACAAAAATGCCTTCCTAATTGTAGGATGTGTCTTATTACATGTACCATTTTATGAGGTGGGAAATAACAGTAAGTTGTAGGTGACCCATGAGCAGAGCTGAGCTCACTGGTCAGAAAAAGATACTGCTTGCCAGACATTTCTGCAGAAGACAGATTGCACCTTTTGACATTTGTAATTGCTCTGCAGCAACTTGTTTCTCTCACATATGACACAGGACATGTATAGTACTGTCCCTTGTGTTTTGTAATGTGTATGCAATGTATCACATTTTCATGAACTATAAGCTGAAGTTTTTATATGGCCAGACTTTGTCTTTCATTCATCACATATAAACAGACAAGTGAATTTATAGATCCTTAACCTTTATCGTACAGCATTTAATTTAGTCTTCGTGCCCACGGTACGGCGTTTATATTAGACAGCCCTTTAAATAGTTGCGCGTTGTGGTTGACTATAAAGTTTATAAATTATGAACCGAAGGTGATGAAACAATTAAATAATCTGCACTGTGGCGAATAAATCAGAGATATTTCAGTTCAAGAAAAATTTCAGTACAGTGGTGTACTGAGGGGGGGGGGGGGGGGGGGGGGGGGGTTGCGAAAAAAGAAGTGAGAAATAAAAATGTGGACAGAAAAAGCGCTTTCTGCAGTGTGTCTGCATGAGTGAAATATCTCCTTTTCGTATCACGACACAATTCAGGTGCGCATTTGTTTCTGGGTTCGCGGGTAACGGGATCCGGAGTAGAGGGATTGGAATCCCGGCAAAAGAAAGACATCTTTCTCGTCACCAAAACGTCCAGACAGTCTCTAGGGCCCCACCCAGCCTCCTATTCAGTGGGTACCCTTACTGGTTCCTCAAAGTTTAGGCGACAGAGGGGTGAGGTTTACCACTCACCTCCATCCAGTGCAGATGTTAAGAACGAGTAGATGTGTACATTTTCTCCCGTTATACCTTCCTGGTGTTGACATTGCGGGAGGAAAGGAAGCTGAGGGTGTTTTAGAACATGGTGTTGAGGAGAATATTTGGACCTAGGAGGGACGAGGTAACGGGGGAATGGAGGAGATTGCATAACGAGGACCTAAATGATCTGTACTCCTCACCCAATATGGTGCGGGTGATAAAATGGAGAAGAATGAAATGGGCTGGGCATGTGGCGCGTATGGGTGAGGAGAGGGGGGTGTATAGGGTCTTGATGGGGAAACCGGAGGGAAAGAGACCACTGGGGAGACCTAGGCGTAGATGGGTGGATAATATTAGGAT
>Ga0123354_10009208_pt1 | contig 15091 bp, 4 predicted proteins | sample TergutLab28metaG_2_FD_97872 | JGI IMG/M metagenome (GOLD analysis project Ga0123354, IMG submission 97872) | Labiotermes labralis P4 segment gut microbial communities from Petit-Saut dam, French Guiana - Lab288 P4 | ecosystem: Host-associated > Arthropoda: Insects > Digestive system > Gut ...
ATAGAGACAGGTGGCGGACGCTTTTGAGTGCGGTAATGAACCTTCGGGTTCCGTGAAATGCGGGGAATTTCTTGACTAGCTGCAAACCAGTTAGCTTCTCAAGAAGGACTCTGCACCATGAAGTAAGTAAGTAAGTGGACATCTCTACAGGTTTCCTAAATATCACGTACATTTACATAATTTGTAACCGTGGTTTATGTAAATTCTAAAATTATTAATTAAAAATTTCATAAATAGTTATTGAAATAACAAGGTTGAAAAGCGCTTATATATTTGAAAGCCTATATTTCCTCACTCTTTGTCTCAGACTTTACCTCGCCATTATTAAATTTTTATTAAAAGTAAATTCTAACATGTTGCTGCAGAGGTAGTTGAATTAATGAGATCACTTTGTGTATACAGAGGAAGAAATTTCCTTAACTTATCTTTATTCAAGCATTTCGAAAGGTGCTTGAAACTTTGGTTATAAATCATGATATATATATGTGTCATTTCACGGAAAGCAAGCCTTTTTATGGAGCACGTAAAATTAGGTTTGAGTTTTATATAAAACATTTCATTGCAATCAACTCACTAGTTTTGGTGTGAAGTATTTCTGAAAACGTACCGGTTTTTCTTGTATGCCCAGTCTGAAAAGAAATAAAAATAAGGAATTTGGACAAACGAAATTTTTATTTTCGCTTTGTTAGGAACGCCTTTACCTTAAAACTGTGTAATTAAAATAAAGAGAATGGCTGTAGTGCGAAGAATAGCGTGAATATATCTTTATTATTTTTTTATATTTTCAGTAATCTCAAGCCAAAGAGTAATAATAAATTCCATTTTCAGGAACTTTAGTAAGATTAAATGTAATTTTAAAGAGTTAAATGACAGAAACGTATGACGAAAATACATGCAGTTTGGACGTAACTGCATAATTTTTCCTACAGTACAGACTGTCATAACGTCCATCTTAATGGACTTCAAGAGCCGATGCCAATGGAGTCCATTGTGCTGAACATGAGAAAAGAGTATTGACAGAACGTAAGTTTTTATGGATTTCTTTCTGCATGGCAACCGTCGTGATAAACAAATCGGAGACAGACGTAGTATACAAAAACCCCATGAAGAGCAGGTACACAGCACCGTACCTAGATCAGTAGTTCTGCAACATATTATATCTCACCTAACAGCAATTCTACAAAGTATCATGCATCACAGAACTCCAGTTGTGCTCAGTACTTCACCATTTTGTCAGTCTGGCTCAATGGAAAGAGCTATTCCCCAGCACCAGACCTAGCGAAAAGTTATTTTTGTTAGCCTCATCTGTAGGCACTTCCACGTCTCTTCACTTGACGAAACGATCATCAACTTTCCACAAACACCGTACACTGTTCATAATAACAGAACACTGATTTTCAAACGATGTGCCAGGGGGCTTTGAATAGAATGATGATTACTAAAAATTAAATGAGAAATCAAACCTTTAAAGAAAAAAAATTATGAAATTGTTCCTTACACGCTCGTAAACTCGCACGCACACATCCTTATATTCAAAGTTAGGAAAAGGGGTGGAAATTCCGACGGGGTCTTTGATAATCTAAGGAGTCGACTTATATCACTTGTGGAAACCTCTGCACTTATGGCAGCTTAAAAATATTGAAATTAATTTTTGTTGTATTTTATTTCTTCTTCAGTATAATTTTATATTTATCTGCAATAAATTACATAGTTTAAAAGTATCATACGACGATTGTAAATTTTGGTTCTATTGTGTCAATAAAGCGTACAGCGATGAGAAAACCAATGTTCAAACTGGCCCCGAACATGACGTATTGAGAACCGTTGTTTTATATGACGGTCGAAGTGTATATATTTTTTTCCACTCGTCTTCTGGGAATGATCCGAAAGGCTTCTGCTTTCGAGACGTGCCAGTAATTATAAATTTTCTTGAATAGGTTACGAGCCCATAGCAGGTTAATTCCACTGATAGGATTGCTACCTTCAGCCTCCGGACAGGTTTGTTCTGGGATGACATTTAGAACAAGCAAATGCCTTTAAATACTTAGGAAATTTGATAATTTATGATAAAGAAGTGGACATTGATAACAAATTGAATAACTATTTGTAAATATCAGGAATTATTAACAACATGTTTAGACCACAGAAAGCTTTAAAGAAAACAAGGCTAAAACTACACAGTACACTTGCTCTTCTGACTGTGTTATACGGTAGTGAAAATTGGACCACTAAAGCAAGAGACGCAAGAAGGATAACAGCAGCATAGATGAATATATGAGAAAAACAGCAGGTTGCACTTGGACAGATTATAAAACAAACACAGAGATTGAAAAAACTAAATGAAACCCCAGTTTTGGACAAAATAACAGAATACAGCGAAAATCATTGCAACATTTATTCAGAATTCCCCGTGATGGACTACCGAGAATACCAAAACCTACGGACCAAGAAGTAGACGAAACCAGGGAAGACCATTCAAAAGGCTTATAGACGTGTGAGACCGGAACGGGTCATCAAGTGGCCCAAATCCATGTTAGCTATATGATGATGACGATGATGATGATGATGATGATGATGTTAATGATGATGACGACGACGACGACGACGACCAAGGCCGCAAAGCACGTACAAAATAATCACATGTAAAAGAATGCCATTCTTTGTCAGATGAACGTATCTCTCCTCTGCCTACTTCAGTGGATGTTTTCTTTAGCCTTTTACGCATTTGTAAACCAAAAGTTAGATATCAATAAACAGACCAGAGAAACTGAAACCACTGTGACGTCATAGACTGTATATTTAAGAAAAAATTTTGTCTTGTTTTCTACGGTGGCTTCCCATAATGATCGCTCTAGGAATGAGATGGGTTTCAAGCAACAACATAAGGCCGGTGTGCCAAAGATCGCCTTTGCATTACACAGTCCGGTTATGCTCGCATAGTTATCAGACTAGAGTCGGAGAGAAAGTAGTGGATGAAGGACGTTACGCGTAAGGGTACAAAAAGATCGTGACAAAATAAGCGGAATAATATCAGTGACCAGGGATCCTTTTGTACACTATTCACATCATCAGGTTACAGTAACGTGGAAAGTGGAGCAGAGCGAAAATTCGAATGGCATGTCTATCAAATACAGCAAATACAGCATATACTGTGGACAGTAGACAGTGTTAGACACAGCTGTAACGTGATGAGCCAAGCGTAGTCACAGATTTTTTTTTAGAATCATATCTTCAAATTAGTTATGTTTCACTAATATGGAGAAAATCAGTTTCAGGATTTCCAAACAAGCTACTAGTATAAGACAATATTACTTTAATATTGCGTGTACCATGCATAGGGTATAAATCAACTTGTAAACTGGAAAATATTATGTTTAATGTAGTGGTAATTGTAATATGAAATTGGGTTGCTATTAGCTAAATAACCAATGTTCGATTCAGTGTAAGATGGACTGTCGCATTCCCCACAACGTGTAATTGGTTTTCTAAAGACTGGAGTCATGTGGAGATTAAATATCAAGTCCGAGATCATGTATGCGGTTTTCTCTACTTGCTTTCTTGTGCTATCAGCCGAAGAAATAATTAAAATTTAATTGTTTCTGAAGAAGGTACTTAATAAACGAGATTGATATATGTGGTAACGTTAATCCCATAACAATTTTTACCATTATTTATCAACTTCTTTTAATATTTCACGGATATTTGGTATTGTCCATATTCGTGGACTTAAGAAAACCCTACATTTCGGGGAGGGATCTGTCTCGGGAACCTTGTGGATTCATTACAGTGAGACTCTGAAAAATACCCAAAAACATCACTCATGTCTACTGAAGAGTTAATTTGTTTCTTTTTGAAGAAAAAATTTGGTTAAGCAGAAAACACATTCTGACACTCGCACACGCACACGCACACACACACACACACACACACACACACACACACACACACACTAGGTGATTATGACTAAAATGTTTCTTTCCTTCATTTACTAATCTATTCAATAACTTACATATTCTTACTTGGTCAACGACAAAAACGAAACATAGATTATAGTTAAGAAGTAATAGCTAGAAGAATGACTCTAAAACTAACAGGGAAACGAAATACATGGTAAATAAATGGGGGGGGGGATAGGTTCCACAAAGTAAAAATAGGGACAATTACTAATAATTTATTTCATTTTTTAAAAATTTCATTATAGAACAGTGAAGTGTCTGCTAACACCAAATTTTCTGACTTGCACGTCCCTTTTCTACATCTCTTATATAAATGAAATTGGGGAAAATGAAAAAAATGTTAAGTGGGAAGTGGTGAGATGTCCAGTTGTGATGAGTGTCTGCTATTAGTAGCCAATTGTGATGAGTGTCTGCTATTAGTAGCCAATTGTGATGAGTGTCTGCTATTAGTAGCCAATTGCGATGAGTGTCTGCCATTAGTAGCCAATTGTGATGAGTGTCTGCTATTTGTAGCCAATTGTGATGAGTGTCTGTTATTAGTAGCCAATTGTGATGAGTGTCTGCTATTAGTAGCCAATTGTGATGAGTGTCTGCTATTAGTAGCCAATTGTGATGAGTGTCTGCTATTAGTAGCCAATTGTGATGAGTGTCTGCTATTAGTAACCAATTGTGATGAGTGTCTGCTATTTGTAGCCAATTGTGATGAGGGTCTGCTATTAGTAGCCAATTGCGATGAGTGTCTGCTATTAGTAGCCAATTGTGATGAGTGTCTGCTATAGTAGCCAATTGTGATGAGTGTCTGCTATTAGTAGCCAATTGTGATGAGTGTCTGCCATTAGTAGGCTTATGTCAAAAACAGAATGCTGCCGCTTCCTTCCAAATGCCTACTTACAATTTTTGATTATTGTCCATCTCATTTGACGTGTATAACTTTTTCGATTGAAAGAGATTCTTTAAGGTAGGAAATGACGAAGCAACCAAACTTTTTATGGTAACCTATCAGGATCTACTCTTTCAATAGTTCTTGGCACAGGAGGTCCAAATCTTGAAGTCGGATTCAAAGAGATTAGTTATGTAGAAGAGTTAACTGAGCATGCACGTTGGACGACACTTGCCAAGAAGTCAGAGATGACAGGTTCATGTGGGTCCGAACTGAAGTGAGGTAAGACAAAGATGAAGGCCTGTAGACCTGTGACAGTTTCTTGCTAGTAGAAGCTCCCGGTTAGTTATGTTGCCTTCCGCTCCAGGTAAAGTTTCACAAGAGTGAGCCAAGAATTCGCTCCCGTGCCCCTGGGCGCTTTGATTGAGTTATCCGCTGCTGACAAAATCCACCCAAGTAACATTTGTAACTTCAGCTTCCATAAGAAAGTGACGTCTCTTGATGTCTTGCGTATCTACATACTGTGCGCTAGAATTCTATCTGTGCGTTAGATCTGCATTGCATTTGAGATTTTTTGATGGTGAAATTTTAAATTAATGCTGTAGAGTGTAATAGATTCTTAGCATCTTATCGAAGAGACCTGCTGCCTCCATCTTCAGATGAAAGTGATTGTATATCTTCAACTGCGTATATTTCTATACGTCAGGGGCAGTAATGTTACACTGCTCATGATAAGAAAATAAGAACTGTAATTGACAACCTACGCTAACGGGTCGCCTCTTTTAGGAACTATTTAGGCACCTTCACAGGATTTCGCAAAAAGGCTGTTAGTTTCGTTGTGTCTGTCTCTCCGTTCGCATGGATCATCTCGGTTTCCACTGGACGGATTTTCTTGAAATTTGATATTTCAGGATTTTTCAAATATCTGTCGAGAAAATTCATAATAAAAACAACTTGAATAATACACGTCAGCACAACAAATGTTTATTAGAGTATATAGGCTACATGTTTCGACCTGTTAACAGGTCATCATCAGGCCTTCAGCAAAGTAAGTCTCAGGTGCTGTTTTAGATATTGGGATCCCAATACCTAAAACAGCACCTGTGTGCGGTGCGGATGGTGCCGTGCACGGCACCATCCGCACCGCACACACGACCTACGCAGCGTCTCTCAAGACCACCACCCATCCAAAAACTCGGTGCAGAAAACCATATGCTGCAACTCAACATCTAATGCTCCTGACGATGGACGTATGTACCCGAAACATGTCGAGCTAAGAATACATCAATAAAATTACCTTGTTGCATCAAATTGGCATTTCAAATTATTTCATGAGGAAGATGTACGGTCAAACAACCCTAAAATGGATTTTATGGTTTCAGAAGGTTCATTACCGCGTTCATAAGGGCGTGCTACTTTCCCTATCCTGAGCCAAATGAATCTTCATCATGGGCTACCTTAGTCTCTTCACATGTCTCTTAATAATTATTGTTCTCCCTACGCCAAGGTCTTTCAAGTGATCTCTTTCCCTCAGTTTTCACCACCAAAATCCCGCTTGTTCCCCTCCTGTCCCCCATACTGGCCACATGTCTCGCTAATGCGATTACATTTCGGCACAAATTAACGCTTCATTGGCCACAGAAACATAATTTGAGTTTCTCTATTTTAGTTGGAAAGTATGTTTGAAATATCATGTTGTTATCTTAATATATTTGTGCTACGTGAGACAGTGGCGTGCCCAGGAATTTTTTTCGGGGGGGGGGGGTTTCAACAAATTCAGTAGAGGACAGAGGAGACAGAACGGTGATCTGGGGGTGGTAGCCTCCTAGTCAGAGGTTCTGGAGGCAGCTGTAATTTGGTACAAGAAATTTCATTCCATATAGTAAATTTTTCTTAATTTTTGGTACTTTAAGACTATTTGTGATGACAAACAATATATTTGTCATTGCTAATGCAAAAAAGTGAGAACCTATGTTGTTTTAGAATTTTACTGCCTTTTTTCCGAACATCTTGGGGCGTTGGCGTCCTAAATTCAGCAATTTTTAACAGTTTTCACAATCGGGTTGAGTTTGGCACAATTTTGGAAGGCCTTTGGAATTTTGGGGGGGGGGGTTGAACCCCCCCAAACCCCCCTCGGTACGCCACTGCCGTGAAATTATGTGGCGGGCTTGTAAGACACCTACAGTAATGCATCAGAAGTGTCGTAAAAATTATTGAGGAAGTTTAATATATAAAGACGTCGTTGTGAAGGGAAATGGTCTCTTTGAAGCTACTGTTCCATTGTTGACCTAAGAATAATATTATACTGCTGTTCAATTGAAACTACTAAGGTTTCTTCCGGCGGCACAACATAGAGTTGTGCCGATATTTTACCTTGAAACTCATCTCAAAGTACAGCGGGATGTCAGTATTGAAGATCAGTTCATTTCTTCGGGGATTCGAGTTCTGAGAAACGCAAGGTTCATTTGCAGTTGTAATATCGACATACGTTTATTTATCCGCAGTTTACAGGATATGACTTCTTGGAGGGATACGCTGTGGATCTCTCGTATGTTAAGATTTTCTGCTACCTACTTACGGTGGCTAAATTTAATTAAACGTTAATAATTTTGTAACAAGTCACGTGTTAAGGAAAAAGCATGCACGCGTTTTGTGACGCAAAGTTTTTAGGTTCAGTGCTGGATAAAATGCGAAAGACCGAGAAGAGATCAGGAATGGTGTTTAAAGTTGGGTTTACAGCGTATATTGCAAATAAATATATCCATATTTGTTACTTTAAAATAAAACAAATGTTAAATTTAAAAAAATTATCATGAAAATTTTCCAAGTTTATTTTCAGCATTTAGGCATTAAGACACTTGCGTATGATCAAGGAAGTGACCACAAATTTAGACTTTATCAGCCATCTTAGGTTCAAAGGCCACAACGTTTCGGTGGCTTGATCTTCCGCGTCTTTAGTGCAACGTGGGAAAGGAAGAAACTGCCGTGATGGGCTCCGTTAGAGACAGCTGTGCTCGGTCCCTGGAGATCGAGACAGATTCAACCAGAGTTGTGTGCTTTTGAAAATAAGACAACCGACGTTGTCTAAAATTTTAGATCGGACAATGGAAAATTGGTTTTTTCATTCTTATCTTTGCTGAGGGCGTTAATGATGGAAAATAGTGTAGTAATTATTTTGGGGTTGTGTGTTTTTATTCAAAACATAAAACATAACCACTTTAATTTCTTGTTTGTAAGTAAATAAGTTAAGCCACAATAGAGTGCCTTGGATTTTTACAGAAATTTGTAGCTCTATAAAATGGATGGCCTTAATTCGACATACTTTATAATGGGAAATTTCTATCCACAGAATTTTGCGGGTGCTAAGTGAGGGTCGAGCTATATAGGGGTTTGAGTGTACGTACATCGCTGTTCAGGGTGGCTGAGCTACTTCATAAAGTTTAGCATAAAATGCATTTTATTTAAGGGGGTCATATTCTGTTTCGTTTAATCTTACTGCACTAAGGGTTTCATGTAATCTCCTCCTCAGGGCGTCATTTGGGTTGTTACATGATGTCATATTTTATACATACGCTTGCTCAACACATTGTTTATTATTTAGTTGTATTTTTAAAAGACTAATATATCTTAAATACTCAGTCATAAAGGATGTTTCTTTTTATTCACTAAATAAACCGAAATAAGGAAATCTTAACTAAACTTCTTGAGATTCAAAAGTAAATGCTAATTTATGAATAGTTTAACAAATAATTAATTCTAAAACGTCAAGCCGTTTTTCAGACACAGGATGTGCATTGACACTAACAGCACATCCCGTACGCACACCTACGATTCCATTGCAGGTATCCGAAAGAAAAAAATATTCTTATACCTGTCAATATAATATGTTAATTTGATACACGGTTACAAATTCAGACGTTGACAGAACATGAAAAACTAGGAACAAAATTAAAATAGATTTTTTTTTTTTTAATATTTCCGTCAAAAGACCTGGGTAGTAGAAATGAAGGTTGGGACTTATTTAACGGTAAATTCGATTACCAAGTGTCGGATAGACGAGGCGTTTCCATAATTCAATATCCGTGAAATGAGGAGCTGGCGTATTCACAAGAGCTGTGCAGATGAGAAATGGCATGGACTGCTGTTCCTGCTCACACTGCGGTGTCTGCTACTTTCTTCGTCAAGTCAGATCAGATTGGACATGCGACACGGGCTTCCGCCTCTCGACCAATCAAATTACCTCTCTCACAGTCTCAGAGATGTTTCTACTGAGAGCTATTGCTTAGTACCGATATGGACATAGCAGTTTTATTTTGTACAGCCCTCAATTTCCATAGCACTACATCATATTACAGTTATAATTTCTTCGTGCACACAGTATAACAGATTCGAGACTCAGCGGGATCCAGTTTGTCGGGTTCTTTATCACTGCTTTTTCAGGAAATTTCCACCTGTACCTGCAACATTACACGATCTAGGCCAGTGATTTTCAATCTCCAGTGGTTTTCAATCTCCATTGGTTTTCAATCTCCAGTGGTTTTCAAGCTGTCAGTCAGCTAATATGTCTCACCCTCTTCTAAATGATAAGGAAAGTTACTAGTGTAGCTTATGTTATGGATTTTATGAAACTACTTTTTTAAATGAGAAGGATTTTCTATCAAAGATGAGTTGCTATCTCAGCTAGGACGTTAATTTGTCATTGCCTTGTAGAAGGCAAAGTCGAACTCCAAAAACAGCAGTCACAATAATTTCCCCTACGTTTTTTCTGTTTAGTTTGTCCCCTTTTCTATGCTACATATGCCTACGCAGCTTCTTCGGTATTGCACGAAACAAGGGAAGGATATGAAAGTTAAGTGGAATATGATTTATTTCCTCAATGTGAATGAATTCTATTCCCTATCTTCTTGGTTGAACTAACTACTCCAGTTTGTTTGCCACTGTAGGCAAATGTGGCCTAAGAAGGTACAAATTTCATGACCTGATTAACCAAAGGAAAAGAGACTACTTTTTCTCTATATGGCGAAACTTTTTCTCTGTCACAGAGCCAAGAACCTTACTTGCTGAGTTAAATCTCCATTCGTTATAACAAATGTTAATCTTTCGACTGTACAAATTCGCGCTGAGCTGTTGTCTTATTTTAGAATAAGGAACGAATTTCTCTAGACTTGCTCAGTTCTTCTTAAAGTCCCTGGATGCTTTGAACACTAGTTCATTCGCATGGCAGTGAGAGATTGAAGCATTGCTGAACAAGCTTCCAGAAATCATATTTGTTCTTATTTCGAGGAAAAACTCATTACAATTCTTGTCGAGTCAGAACTTTTTAGCATTGTAAGATATTTTGAATGAATGAATGAGTTTGATGCTTCCTGCAAATTTATGACAGCATCTTGTTTTTATTCTCCTAATAATTTACACAAATGTTTTATTCAGAGATCTTATCAACCACGAATTTCATGGCGTTTACCACTGGGGGATTTTGGGATTGCCAACAGTTTTATCCGATAAGTTACACTGAAACTTCAAGGTTAATCTTGACATTTTTATTCCTCTACAAGTGCATTTCTGTAAGATTTCAGTATTTAAAAAAAACAATTGTGCAATTTCTCCTTCCGCACTACTATGTAAGGTCCGACAAGCAGCTGAAATTTTCATTTCTAATCAGTCAGTCAGGACCTACACAGTAAAATGTTATACACGGAGAGTCTCTCGCTAGAGGCCCCAAACTACTGTCTATAAAAATTATGTTATTGAGCTAATGACTTGAAAATTTATATACACATACCGGGAACGATGGAAAACAGGACCTGCTCATAATCGATGCTGAAACTGGTCTCATTTCACATCCAAGCACACTTCAATGTGTTTCTCCAAATTCTAGAATACTTTTCCCAAAGTGTCAACGTTGACGGCTTGAATCTCTCGGCTTATAGCGTCTCTGAGTTGTTCGATTGTGCGGGGTGTTTTTTTTTTTTACACTTTGCCCTTCAATAGGCCCCAAAGAAAGAAGTCGGCAGGCGTTAGATCGGCTTCCCTTCGTCTCTAACTTTTTAACCAATTTCTGGACGCAACACTTCGATGGTGCACGTCTTTCACCAAATTCCGTTCGAAATGCCGTCCGGCATGCTTTAAATGAACCTGTTTGCCAGTATTTACGAACGAGAAACCCGCGCTGTTCGACTGTATACATAGACAATAGTTTGGGGCCTCTAGCGAGAGACCCACCCTGTATATACAAATATTGAAGCCCTTTGGCGAAATTAACGTTCCAAAATTGTTAGTTAAATGGGCAACGCTCTCGACTCCTAAGTCACGATACTTGATTAAGGTTAATTACAAGAACGGCATTATCGTGTAAACAGTTGTTCCTCTCACAGCTGTAATAGAAAAGGTAAAATAATTTTATACGCTCTGAATCACTGACAGCACATGTTACTGGAGTCTTACCCTGCAATCATTTCCGTAAGGGACTGAATAGGTCCTAACGTTAGGGAAAGTTTAAAAATTACATTATCTAGGGAATCTAAAGAAGCGCCTAATTTATGTGGATATTAAAAGCCAAAACACATTCCCGTTCCTGCGGTGGAAATAGTTGCACTATTTTAAGCCAAACAAATGAATAATTCATATACAATTAATGAATAAATGGTCTGAATTGTAAAATGTTTGTAGTTAGACAATATTTTCGTAGTTATTCATAAGTTAATGTATCCTAATACTCTGTATTATTGACAAACGCGCATTTAATATATAGGAAAATTATTTTATGAAATAATCGTAGGCTAGAGTATTCTGTTAGTTATTTGAAATTTTCCATAACATACAACACACTCATACCCTGGTGTGAATTTTACTAACCTCAGAAGTATTGAACAATTTTGTTCATTACAAGTGGTTTCGTATTTTTACGACAATATCTGAGAAAACTTAATAATGAAGAAATGTTCAAAACGTTTAGTCCTAATAAAAGGCCGGTGCCGGCCCCAGTGGCCGCGCGTTCTAAGGCGTAGGTCTGCGGCAGCTCGCCTACTGAGATTGTGGTTTCGAGTCCCACCGGGAGCGTGGATGTTTGTCTATTGTGAGTGTTGTGTGTTGTCAGGCAGACGTCTCTGCGACGCGCTGATCACTCGTCCAGAGGAGTCCTACCGACTGTGCTGCGTCGTTGTGTGTGATCTAGAAACCTCAAGAATGAGGAGTCCATGGGCCGCGTTGGGCCGCAGCGCCACAGGGGGGAATAAAATGCCGAGAACTGCTTATGTGTCGTACGTAGTCTACTTGATACAAACAAAACTACAACTAACTTGAGAAAAACACAGATTTATTTTGTTGGATTTGTCTGTGGGTGGTACTGATGAGCAATTATATTATGAGGATTTTCTTATTAGCTTTCCTTAATAAAACAATGGTCAACAAGCTTGGTATACGCGTTTTGTATGTTGACGCAGGGTGTCTGAAGAGGAATCTGCCATGCTTCGGGAGAACGTTCCTTAAGTTAATTTACATCGATGAATTGGCCCGGTATAGCATAGACGGTAGAGCGACTCGATACAGGCTGGAAGTTCAGGGGATCGAATACCGGTACGGGCCAGATTTTCCGCAAACGTTCAGACCGTCCCTGGGGCCCACCTAGCTTCCTATACAATGGGTGTCATGTCTTTCCCGGGGTTTAAGTGGCTGGGGCGTGGCTTTCATGACCGAACCCCATCTGACGCCGAAGTTAAAGGAAAAGTAGACGTATACATCCTCGCCCCTTCTGGGTCTTTGTGGCCTGTTCTACGGTGAAGTTTAACTTTATATCAATGAAATCACACGTCTCTATTCTATGCGATGTTGAATGGTAACAGAGTGAATGACGCAAGAAAATGCGGTCTCGTTGCGGTTCCACGCACTGTACCTCTTTAACACAATGTGTTATCCTACAGAAGCCAATGGCCAAGCCTAGATATACGTAGGCGAATATGCTATGTAAAGTACTTGGAAACTTAAGGACGATTTTTATGGAACTAGTGCGATTTTATTTTTCTTAATTATCTTTATATAATAAAAATATTACTTACAGGTTTAACATTACGGGACGTACAAATATCGTTTTGTTAATTATGTGTTTTGTAAGTAATAAAAACACAATAGCCCTTAATCTTTAAAACCGATCTCACAATTTTCTTCGTAAACCTTCACCATCGGATGTAAGTATATTTGGCTATAACGATATAATTTAATCTAAGAAACTTTCTCTTGAATTAGGCAAGATTTCTTCAGAAACACCGCGTACTTATTGCGTGATAGTTGTCTGGAAAACTCTGTGTTGAACATGAATGCCTAAACATTCCTAATAAAAATCGTCTTGTTTATTGAAGAAGGCAATTTGTTCGGTCTATTTCAATAAGGAAGCCAGAAATAAGAATAAGATGAGTTAGAAGATTGAGGAAATCCAGAATAGGGTTGGGGGATACTTGGGAAAATAAGGGGAGAATTATAATAAAACACACGAAAAGATGCAATCAGAGAATGGGGTGGAAACTGTGAAAAGAAAGAAGAATAAAGCAAATTAATAACATAAAGAAGGGAAAAATGAAAAGGAAGAAGAAGAAGAAGAAGAAGAAGAAAGGAAAAAATATAATAAAGTCACTATTTCTCTTACATCTGCATATATGCATTTTTTTCAGAGGACCGCCAGTCCACTAAATGTGACTTAAATGGATCAGGAAGCATTACAGTAATCAGATATGTTAAATTTTACTTTCAGTTTAACTGGCATGTACCAGAATAAATTTCATATGCAAAAGATTTGCGTTGTGTGTTCAGTCCTTAATTCTTTAGTTGTCTAACCTCTTGTACGGCCGCAAGTTTTAACATATCTGCCTTCCGAATTCCGGCCGGGACTCCGACTGGCCTGATTAAGCATGTAGTAACTTCCTCATTCCTATATCCATAAGTCGAGATAACACGTCAAATTAAGCCACGAATTATTTCTTCCACATTTTTCCAGTTCAACATTCAGTACTTATTCTACCATTCGACATTACAGTGTAAGACCCTGACAGCGTCATCATCTAAGCCACACATACAAATACTTGTAGTTTCTCGGCTGATCTGGAAGTGCACTTTTCCTTTATTTGAGAAGTCTGCCTGTCTTGCATTTCAAGAGTGTGACAGATTCATCATATTAGATATATATTTTTTTAACTGTGAAGAGTACTGTCGCCCGGCACGTGACAACGCGTAGTTTTTTTTTTTAGAAATGCACCTTCACAGTTTCGGATGAGCTTGCTGACGTAGTAATGAAGGTCTGACGCATGGGTCTCGAACCTGTGACCCACTACTTTATTTTATGCTGTGCGAGGCCACATATGTAAAGCAGGTTTACATAATAATAATTAGACAATTTTCGGTAAAGATGAAAAAGAAGACGTAAGCAGCTAGTGGGTGAAATTAAGGAAAAGACAAGATACTGGAAATTGAAAGAGGAAACACTAGATCACCCTCTGTGGAGAACTCGCTGTAGAAGAGCCTGTGGACGTGTCACATGGCAGAAGGCAGAATGAGTGAGTGACTGAATGAATGCATGCATAAATGAATGATGAATGAATAAATTTACGCTGTTATGTTATTTTTCCTCGCGTGACCCGCGAACTAGCCCACATTAACGGATGTGGCCATTTTGAGTTGGAGGTCTAACGAAGTTCAAGCGAGAATAAACTGTACTGGGATACAGCGGAGATGAGAGCAGGACTGTGGGAGAATTATAAAGGGAGAGGGAATAATGAGTATATCATAAGAAGCAATTGTATTTGTTGCTTATGACAATAATGCGATACCCACGGCCACAACAATTAAAGATTTGGATGATTCCCATTGTAGCAGAAGTTACTATGAACAAACCAAATCAGCAGTGCAAAACAACTTTAAGAAACAAAGATGAACCCTAGACCTACAGCTTAGATTTATACGGGTGCCAACTTGCCGTTCTCCCAACTGCACTTTTCATCTTTTCTTCACTTCCAACTGCGAATAAAGGAAAGAACTGTGTACTTGTGACGAGTAACGTTACCGTTTGTTAGGAAGTGGAGAGTCGATCTCGTTGTTTTTGTCCGACATACGACGGAATTGCATTTTGGCTTCAAGCTTCGAGTCCGATAGCTAGTACCCCCCCCCCCCCAAATTGACACAATAAATCAGGGAAAGAACACCTCCAGGAACGCCTTCCCTCTTAAAAACCACACACTGGGGGGGTTAAAAAAGGGCGGGCCCCCAAATA
>Ga0123354_10009209_pt1 | contig 15091 bp, 6 predicted proteins | sample TergutLab28metaG_2_FD_97872 | JGI IMG/M metagenome (GOLD analysis project Ga0123354, IMG submission 97872) | Labiotermes labralis P4 segment gut microbial communities from Petit-Saut dam, French Guiana - Lab288 P4 | ecosystem: Host-associated > Arthropoda: Insects > Digestive system > Gut ...
TAGCATATAACAAACATCACAGATGCTGAGATCTCACCATCGTGACATACCCATACCAATCCTGTAAAGCAATACCACCATACTTTCGGATGAAAACCTGATGATGGCCACATTAGGCCGAAATGTGTAGTTTACTTCATCCTTTATTAAACATCTTTTTAGATATTGTTGTGTTATTGACTGACACCCACATCTATTGTTTATATACACACAACGGGGATGGCTCATTTTAGAATTCAACGGTATAGTCTCTGCCGCATTCGCAGGGTATATTATAGAGCAGTAGTTCCTGAACATTTCGAGTACGAGGATACTTCTTCGCATAAAATATTTCTCTGAACCCTCACATATTGATAATTGTATTGCAGGAACCAGATCCCTTCCAGAGTTCTAACAGTGTTCATAAGGTACATTCGGAATGGTAACCGTTGCTAGGCTGACCTCAGAACACCCAGGCATAGTTTTATCTTTGTTAAAACAACGATTACATGTCGTGAATATGTTTCAATGTTTTGTCACGGCGGACGCATGTGAAACCGAGAGAAAATGCTTGATTTGATGGTTCGTGCGCAGTTCTAACCTTCGTACCAGCTAGCCTCTCCACTGCCGTACCAGCTAGCCTCTCCACTGCCGTACCATAAACAAGCAAATAATCTAGTCACCAATATACGTAGCGGCTCCTTTGTTTGGGGTAAGGCATACCGACAGAAACAAGTTGTAAAGCCAGCAGTCACTGTAAATTAATTTTCATTACATTTATCACAATAACACTACAGCCTTATTTTAAAAAATCGTAGTTTACGTGCTACAATTATTATTCTCAAAAATATTTTCCAGGAGCCTTTGAAATAAAGCCCGTGGCCCAGAAAATGACATAAACTCTCGTAGACCAACAAGTCTTGTGTTGCAGATCCGTATCAACTATAGTGTTAGCAGATTATGGCTAGTTTTGTAAAGATTTCTGAAATCGATTTCCAATTTCAATATTTAACCATTGTAGGTGACTTAGAGACAGATTTTATGAAGAAATAGATTTGGTTTTCCATCATCTTGGTAAGTAACGTACGGAAATTCTGTTAGGAGATTTTGAAATAAAATTGGGTAGATATTATATTTTCAATCCACTTGTTGGGAGTCAGGGTCTACGTCACGATAGTAATGACAATGGCGTTACGAGTGTAAAATTGCCACAACAAAAAGTCTAGTTATTAAGAGCACGATGTTCCCAAACTGAAACTTTGGTAAGTACACCTGGACCTCTCCTGATGTGAAGACTTACACCCACATAGATCACATATTGATAGATGGGATATAGGTTTCGAGTATACTCGAAATACGATCTTTCAGGAGAGCTGACTGGGATAATCACCACAATCTGGTGGGTGCAATGTTAGGTAAAGATTAGCATAAGTAAACAAGCAAAACAAAGTTTGATATTGAAAGATTTAACCTCAGGATTTTTTTTTAATATTTGCCATCTCGAAGTGTTTAACACATATATAAATATACAATGATGTGTCAGTCAAGCACAACAAAACTTTGTTATGTTTATTATTGTATTAGGGCAACATGTTTCGATTCTTATAGAATCATCTTCAGGTCCTTCTAAGAAACAGATACTTACTTAGCAATGTTTAAAATGCGCTGTGGGATCCCAAACGCTTACATTTTTTTTATGTAAGCGTTTGGGATCCCACAGCGCATTTTAAACATTGCTAAGTAAGGATCTGTTTCTTAGAAGGACCTGAAGATGATTCTGTAAGAACCGAAACGTGTTGCCTTAATACAATAATGAACATAATGAAGTTTTGTGTCTGACTGACACATCATTGTATATTTATATTGAATCTCAGGAAGCTACGTGAGTTGGAAGCTAGGAAACAGCATCAGGTTAAGATCTCAAACAGTTTTGCAGCGTCGGAGAACTTACGTGGTCAACAGGACATAAATAGGGTTACGGAATACATTATACAGAATATCAAAACTTCAGCTAAAGAAAGTCTAGGTCTGTATTAATTGAAGTAGCATATACTGTGGTTTGATGAAGAATGGTGACGATATTTTAGGTCAAAGAAGCAGAATAAAATGCAGTTGTTACAGGGTCCAAACCAAGGAAATGTACATAATCTGTACAATCTCAAATGTTTAAATAGTAGTAATTTCAGAAAAAAAGAAGAAGGAATATCTGAAAGCTAAAACTGACGAACTTGAAACTAATTGTTAGATCAAAAATTTCAGGGGCATTAATGACTTCAGGATGGGTTAGCAGCTTAGAATTAATAAAATGTAGGATGAGTAGGCTGATCTGGCTACAGATCTCCACAGTATTTTGCTTAGGTGGAGGAACCATTTCTCTGAACTCTTCAGTGTACAGCGGTTAATGAAGTTAGGCAGAGAAAAATACATACAGCAGAGTCACTATTGCCTGAGACCAGACCTTTAATTTTGAGATGGTTATTGGATATCTGTTTAGACACAAAACACCAGGTATTGAATGAATCCCATCAAATCTGATCAAAGAAGGAATAGGACGATTCGTTCTGAGATCCATAAATTTATTAATTCTATTTGCAATAAAGAGGAATTGCCTGAGGAGTGGAAGGGGTCGATTATTATACCAATTAATAACAAGGGTGTTGACACAGGCTGTAGTAAGCAGCAGTATATCACAGTGGGAAATACACACAGAATTTTATCCAGCATCCTCCTGTCAAGTTTAACCCCACGTAGAGAAAATTACTTGGGATCATCAGTGTGGATTTCGGCACAATAGGTCAGCTACTGATCATATATTCTGAATTTAATACTTGAGAAAAAATAAGAATAAAATTAAGCAGTGTAGCAGCTATGTATAGACTTAAAGAAAACCTATGATTTAGTTACGACATAGGTCCTATATAGTGTGCTCATTGACTTCGATATCCCCATGAAACTGGTAAGGCTAATAAAAAGTGTCTCAATGAAACCTATGGCACAGGCTGGGTAGGCAAACATTTGCCTTATATGTTTCCTATTAAGAATGGTTTGAAAAAAAGAGATGCTTTATCGTCATTGTTTTTCAACTTTGCCTTAGGATATAACATTGGGTGGTTTCAGTTAAACCGGGATAGCTTGACAATAAATGGTTCACATTAGCTTCTGTTTTATGCTGATGATATAAATATATTGGACGGAAGCGTACACACTAGAAAAAAAAACACAGAAACTTTAATAGTTTCTATTAAGGCGATTTGACTAGAAGTAAATGCTGATAAACCTAAGTGTATGATCGTGTCTCGAGATCAGAATGCAGGACGAAGTCACAGTATAAAGACTGATAATTAGTCCTTTGAAATGGTGGAAGATTTGAAATACTTGGGAAAATCCTTAAGGAAGCGAACATCTATTCAGGAAGAAACTAAGAGCAGATTGAAGTCAGGGAATACTTGTTATCATTCGGCGCAAAATCTTTGTCTTCCAGTTTGATATCCTAAAACATAAAGATTAAAATATACAGAACCATAATTTTGCCTGTTGTTTTTATGTGTGAGAAATATAACCCCTCACACTGAGGGAGGAACGCAGGCTGAGTGTTTGTGAGAATAGGGTGCTGAGGATAATATTTGGACCTAAGAGGTACGAGGTAACATGGGAGTGGAGAAAACTACATAATCTTGAGCTGAATGATAAGCACTCCTCAACAAACATTATTCGAAAGAATGAATCGAGAAGAATTTAAAGGGACGGAGAATGTAACACGTATGGGGTAAGGGAGAGGTGTCCACAGGTTTATAGTGGGGAAACCTGAGTGAAAGAGACCACTTGGAAGACCCAGGCCTAGATGGGACGATAATATTATGATGGATCTTCAGGAAGTGTGTTGGGGGGGCGAGGAATGGATTGATCTGGCTTAGGAGAGAAGCAAATGGCGGGAAGTTTTCAGTTATTTCCGGGTCCCATTAGCTGCGGGAAACTTCTTGAGTAGCTGGGAACCGGACAATTTCACAAGAAGGAATTTGCTCCATGGAGTAAGTAAGTAAGGTCAGCCCCTATGTTAAGGCCGTATCTGAAAAGCCATGTTATCATATGGAGCAGGGTGTAACCGAAACTTATGCTAATATTATTCGTGGACGTAGAAGATCCGCCACACCCAGAGAAATAACGTTGGTGGGAAGTTTGAGATTACCAACAAAACGAGGCCGCATAGTACAACGAATGTGTAGAAGTTAATACATCATTTCGATAAGTAACCCACTTATACACTATCCTGGAAGTCCACGATGATAAAGTCTGATTACAAAAGTACAGCTACTGCAGTTAAAATAATTCTGCCGCGTTGTGACTAAAGCAAGAGAGGCAATGTATGTGTAAGCATAACATTGCGGTGCGTTCGCGTAGGTATTGTTGCCGTGGAGAAGCAATAATTATTGCAGATTTTGAGTGTGTGTCTGTAGCCTTAGAATTCCAGCATACAATGCGGATGCATCGTATTATAGTGTTACCTGTAGCTCTGGCTCTACAGTATTTTCCACATTTTCTCATAAAAGGCATGACTTTCGGAAACAGTTTGTTGAACATGAAATATGTTTTCTGATTTTCTCTACAAATGTACCAAATCATTTCTAATTGTAAGAAGAACTGAGCGAGATATTATTATAAAAGTACACAGGTCTTCAAGTTCATTGTCCCTTATTCTTGCCAGATTTTAAAGAAACTTGAATTTTTCTCTAGGTAGTTTAAAAAAAACGCTCAAATATCAAATATCATGAAAATATATATTTTGTGGCAGCCAAGTTGTTTCATGCTAAATCATGGACAGACAGAGGGGACAAACGTAATAGTCGCTTTTTCGCAGTTTTTTTGCAAAAGCGCCTACAAACTCCTACTTCGTGCTGTAATGGATTTAAATATATAATTCCCAATGAAAAGTTAATAAATGTCATAAATGCGTATAGTATCTTCCTCGGCGGGGGGGGGAGAGTATTATTTGATCGAGGTCTTTGAAGTCTATTCTTTTATATTCCTGCTGTGGGACAAATTGACACATAGACCTGAATTTGAATGAGTTACATTAAATAGTCTCTTTATATGCTAATAAGTTGGCGGTAAATAAAACGAAACTTTTATAATTAATTTTACAATAATTGCATGAGCTTTAACAATTACGTAATAAATTTGATCGTCTTGATTAACATACAACGAATTTGTTACGTCTTATCTCACTTCATATATAAGGAGAAAGAAGTTTGCAGAAAGTTTCAGTGCGTGACTCAAGGTCCGCGCTTAGCTCAATATAACACTGATTGATTACGTCCAATTTATGGGCATTTACTTTATGCTGTCCCATTTAGTAACGTATGTCAGTTTAGTAATAAAGTTACTGGAAGTTCATTAAAGTCCGTTCAAATATTTCCAACATAACAGATCGAAATTTAATTACAGATAATGTAATTAACACCATTGAAGAGGTCACCGGGAAGGTCGAAATTGTTACTGTCGTTTGTTAATTTAGAGCAAGTTCTGCGTACATAATCTGTGCTTGTCCGTCGAATGGCCAGCGGTTGAAGAACACTTTACCTACTGTCAACTTGGCCATGCAATAGAGGTATGTGTATTTGCATAACTCTGATCTACAAACTTCTCTATCCTAACCTCGCCTAGTAATTATAATACATATCCGGTTGCAACAAGTATTTTGACAGGATTCTGCTTTATTTGTTCAATCTTCCACTAAACTAAAGTCTTGTAGAATATTTGGCATTTACCAGCTCTGAGCTAGAAATTTCTCTTTCTTAGACGCGTATTTTTTCTCTTTTGTAGAGTAAATAAAAACACTTGTCACTATATATATATATATGAGAGGGCACATTTAACGTTGTTTAAAACTAGGTTTTTCTTTGACGCATATTTCTGTTACTTTAGTATTTAAAACAAAGGCTATGTACATAAATTAGAGGAGTTATTGTTTTTAAATTTGTTTTTGTAACGAGGTAATTTAAACATTTACCCCATTTACTTAAGTAGGGTAACCTGAATTCCAGATTAAAACAGTGAGCTACGTTATTATAATTCCTGTTATTGTAAAGCATCGATTTCTTGGTAGCTTCTCGACTGCGTATAATTCAAGCCCTTGGTTCGATTATCGATCTAGAGACCGACTAACCTGCTGACGTATTTGTTCTTTCCATAAGTTCTACAGATGGAAACCGGACATTACTTCAAATAAAGTACATCCCTCCCCTGCCATGTTTCCTCCAGTGTTAATGTACTCATAATTTGGTGCTATACAGGTTGAGTTACCAACAAAGTTGTTAAAAAAGACATAATTGAAAACACAATTTTTTATTCCACTCGTCTAGCTGGTATAGTAGTAAAGCTCTTAAGATTATTGCAACCAAAGCATCGGATTTATAAGTAACTTGGCTAAAGTTTGTTCTCAAGTTCTCCGCGCCGAAGCTGGTATGATACATTCCAGTACCCTCCAACAGTACGTAAGCGTCTACTTCCCAATTCTTATTTTCTCACCTTCCGTGGGAGTATTATTACCCGAAGTTACCTTACGTCTCTAGAATATAACTTTGTTAAATTATCTAGTATTTCATTTTATTCTTATATGAGTCTTCCATTCTTGTTAAATGCCCAACCAATACCGCCCCTCTCGACTTGAGCGTTGTAATGATATTTTATAAACAATACAAATTGGTTGACAAAAATTGGTAATGTAACTTTGTAATGCTCGAGTTTGTAGCTGTTAAAATACGCACGTATTTTGCGTGAGATATGAATTACATCGTACACTTATCCATTTTGTGAGAAGAGATCAGAATGTAAATTTCTAGGAACTTTCATATACATGGCAAGTTATTACTCTGGTGAAGAATATTCGGAAAGGTTTTATTTATGAAATAGGAAGTGATTTTTTTTCTTTCGTTAATGGCATACGTGTTTAAAATTTCACTAACTTCACCTATCAGACAGTCTGCTACATTCTACCTAAATTACTTGAAAATGACGGGTACTTTTCCGCTCTTTGCGGTATATATGTAGTGTCGTTCCCCTTATTCCGTACAGCTTTAGTCGCGATGTGTTAGTGGACACCAGTGGTTGTCGCTTTCAACTTTAACGGCACGAAATCAATGGACTGAGTTAAAAAATTGAAGGAACTTGGTACAATTTTAATGAGGAGAGCTTGAATTCCATGGCTTATTCAGATTCTGACCGCATACCGATTCTCTTGTCGTGCAGGATATACTGAAATTCACAACACATCACACTATTGCACAGACAGCAAACAAATGAGCAGTCTAACTTGTAGTTCCGTTGTTAGCTTACGTTAGTACGATTTACATGCAAAATTAAAGGTACATGTACTTTTTAACATTTGATCACCACTACACCACAACTGTACTTTCACGTTTGTGTGTTTTTTTTTTTTTACTTGTTTTCAAAGTTGTCTCAATAAGGAATTCTTCGAAATTATATTTGAGAGGTGTCAGTTTCCAATCCCCATCTGGAACACTGACTATGCTCCAAAGATTTTCTTCTTTTACTTTAGTAGTTTATGATAAATGATGAAAATCTTATATACCAATATCATATCCCAAAAATTACATCCCTTTGCGTCTACTTTTGGGATATGACATTAGGAATACTAAGGAAGTTTTCTAAAATTCAGCAATCAGCTTACCGGTCTACAATCTACAGTCTTGAAGTGTCGCCAGAGTCGTCAAATGAGTATTTCTGCCTTGTATTTGGAAAGTCTGCGTCTCTAATTTCTTTACTCGTTCACGTAGTCGCTTTTCTCAGTCTCTTTATTTCACTATCCGAAAAACAACTTTAAGCTATTCGTGTCCAACTCTGTCCAAATCCTCACCCCTTTGTGGAAAGAAATTAAGTTTTTGAAGATTTGAAGATTTTGAAGTTACAAAAAGCAAATCACTAATGCTGAGTAGGCAAAAGTAAAATTTCTATAAAAATGGTTTTACACAAATCAGTACACTGTTAAAATAAAGTATTTCTTAGCGTTAAACGTATGTATGTTATACACAATAGGTATTTTAACTTTTGGCGCCGGATTTATTTTTTAAATTTTAGCACACCCTGTATATAAAATGTGAATAATACAGGAACCAAATATGTTAGAATTATGAAACAAACTGCATTTTGAAAAAAAAAACGGAGAGTATATACCGTGTTTAAAATATTCGGTACCTATATTTGTTGAATAAATATATAAAATGCAACTTTAGAGGTTAGCGGTGCGGTACGACCACTATAGTTGATATTAGGTGTCAAGAGGTTAAATATGTAGGCTACCTGCACTCGTATGATGCCTTCTATGTCATAATTTATATATTTATTTATTTATTTATTTACCTGTAAATGTATCTCCTGATTACAAAGATAGCACTGATACAAAGAGATCGTACATAAGTAAAGAAAGACGAAATATTGAAATCAGTTCAGTTTATAAATTGTCAAGAGAAACATACGTAAATATAATTAAAATGTCAAAATCCGTGAATTGGATAATTTATTTATCATAGATTTCAGTTTAATTTTGTCTTGGAAAATGTAATTGTGAGGTGACCTCCTGATTCCGAAGGAGAATAACCTGATTTTCGTAGTAGAAAATTTCTCATATTTTTTTGTGATTTTTATCGCGTATTGGTCTGGAATTATTCCAACGCGTCCTTTCTAATTGCTGTGGAGTTCCTTCATCTCTGGGGAAGAAGACTAATTATAGGTGAGGAAGCTCACTGCAGAATTACGTGACGTCTCAAGCACCAGGGATCTGAGATCCGTTTTTTTATGTGTTTCGTGGAGGATCTACTAACCTGTATTACAATTTTATTACCTCTCTATAGTTACAGTCTGCAGTGTATGGCTGTTTTAAGTGAGTGTTGCATCTACAATAGTGTCTTCCGAAAATAATTCTAATTATGCCGAAATATTTTATGCAGTGTTTTATTACTTCAGTTGAGTGGGAGGAAGGAACAGTAGACTGGAACAAATTGCTATTAGGAAATTCATAATTTTAAGTATTATGTGTGAATGGTGTATCTAATCCAATATAATGAGGTAATTAGAACTTGTAACACCAATGGCAGATTTCAGATATGTATAGAGAGTTTTGGTAGAGAAAATGAAGAACACGCACTGCTTGAATAAGTTCGGCACAGGTGGAAGAATAATATTAAAATAATTCCTAAAAAAAAAAGTATGAGGGAGAATATTTATCTGGTTGAAAATGGGGGCTACAGGGGGCTTTCCGGAGCACAGAAAGAATCTGTTTTGAAAATTTATCTTTGGTCATATCTAGTGTGTCCCTGTACAAAACGCCTACCCATTGTGTGTGCTGGAGACCGCTTGCAGGTATTGAAGGTGGCAACGGATATATTGAAAAGCAGTCGCGGACGGCCGATGAGGGGTGGTACTCCAGATTGAGGATCTGATGTGTGACAAACAGCTTCTTACAATAAAAGGCCAGGTTTCACGCTTATAAAACTGAAATATCTAGGTGTCGATGGGAGGATAATATTAAAATGGATCTTAAAGGTATGGGATGGGTAGATATAGACTGTAATCAACTGGGTCAGGCAAGGAGTCAGTAGCGGGCTGTTGTTGAAAGGGTAATGAACCAATTGGTTGCTTAAGATAGTGGGATGTTCTTACCTAACCTAACGGCTATTAGTTATTTGGAGGGCATTTTTTACGGATTTAATTACATATTTAATAGCAGTCTTATCTGCTTAAGAGAAGAAACAGAGGTAGACGACAACGAAGAAAAGGAAGGAAAATATAATGATAATAAATTAGATGGAAGTAGCTAGGAATACGATCGCATGCAGCGAGTGGAGTTGTGAACAGTAAAGATTGGAATTGGGCTGGGCAGAGAGGGCGGACTGACTGGGGAAAAGAATGAACATGTGAATGTAAGAAGACGGTCATTTATCAAGCAGCCCGCAACCCCCACCTCCACGATGCTGAGTTGCGCATAATATGGGCCTTATAGTCACGCAAACGAAGTAGCACCGATACTAAGTACACACACGCACGCACACACGCAAGTAAGTACGTCGTAAAGAGGGTTGCCTACCGTCGGTGACAATACTGGGGAGTCACATATCGTATTTTATTGTAATACACAAGATATCACTGCATATTAAATAATATGGCCTTTGTTTTAGCTAAATATCCTAAGGTTTCGAATCTTATTGTAACATGGTACAAAGCATGAACAATGCTTAGGCTGGTAAACCACTACTAATGTTTCGGAAGAGAATACTGCCGCCATGTTCAGAGTTGGAGTACATCCCCTCTTTCTTGACACTGTCTGTCGTAGAAACTTCTAATGAAAGTCTGTCAAACGTTCTTCTTCAATGGTTAGTGATTTTACTTGGTATTTGGGAGGTCCTACAATCAACGTCCTGACTGAAGTAGCCAATGAGTTTCCTCGGTTTCGTCATGTAAGTTCGCGAGGATTAAAATACTTTAGGCGACTATGAATAAATCGATTCATTGTAAATGTACATAATTATAGAGGTACCCAGCGGAGAATTTTAATAAGAGAGAAGTTATCAAGATTTTTAAAATAGTTTTGTTACAATTGCGACAGAAGCGAGACAACTTCGAAAGGCGCAACTAAAATTTGCGTGACTGCAAATAGAAAAATAAAGATTTCTCTGTGCTTAACTCTGCAATGACGCTAGTGTTGTAAATGTTGCCTAGGACGGAGGATCCCTAACGAATGTATGGTGCACCAAGGCAGGCAGCATGTAAAGAATTGAAGTTCCGTGTTGAGCAGTTCATTAAGTACCGCGGCCTAAAAAGGAAGGAAAGGTGACGGCAGAGATCCGCATTCCCACCTTCACCACTAGATTGAGTTGAATGGTCAGGGTTATGGTCGCCTTAACCTAAGGTGTGAACTTTTGGTAAGACGTTAAAAATGAGCCTGGTTGACCTCTCGGCGTATCTGGAACGTTGCACTGTGTAGTCTTTAAGAAACTTACTTATTTTTTTGGAGGAAACTATTGCCTCTTTCTTTAGATTATCCGAAGACGCCAGGAGACACTAGGTAAGGCAGATAGAATACGGCTTTGGAATAGGTCACGAAGGAATATATGAAAATATTTCCATAATTTTTGTTACTTTGTGGCAGGCATTCCATCGAATACTCTTAAATATTATGTCTTATAGTAGTGTTATAAGAGTGAAATTAGTACAGCATAGTGGCTGGTTATGGAATGGAAGGCCGAGTTTCTAATCTCTCGTCGGGGAAAAAATTTTTCATTTGTTACGACCAGATCTGCTTTGGGCTCAATCACACTCCTAATTAACTGCCCACCAGCAGTTTACACCTGTAGGGTAAAGCGGCTGTATTCGTGACCATTCAACTCCATCTAGTGATAAAGTCATTCCAGAGTTAAGGACAGTGGAATCTTTAGTTTACTGTATACTGCCACATAAAGTTTGGTTGCGCCATTCGAGGTTATCATGCTTTTGTCGTAATTGCAAAAATTTGTTTAAAATTATCAGTAATTTATCTATTACTAAATTTTTCGACCGGTTAATTCCTTTATTGTGTACATGCTTCGGATTTGATATGTGTTTGTTATAAATTGTGTTTCTTTAAGTTTTTCCAGTTAACAAAGCAGCAATTTTAATTCTGATGTTAACATAACGGAAAGAAATGTGGCCTTATGGTGTCCTATCAGTATTTTAATATCCTGTACTAATTACGCGCCATGTTAAAATTTGATGGGCCATTAGGCCTGCATTTAATGTCCGTGGGCGAAGATGGGTCTACAAAGCGGACTGTTTTTCCTTTAGCAAGGTACTGACTTGGCATGTATTTCGACTTTAAGAGGTCTTGTCTAACTTGCAGGTAGAGCACACTGCCCTATATACAAACAAATATTTACTTATTAAATTCGAATATTAGGTTGTGAGCTAGATGAAAGCGGAACCTGTTTCGATTTTCGACCCTCCAAAGGGTCCGTAAAGGCTGTAGAGCCCACCAACACTCCTCTATGAGAGGAGGGGATTTTTTTTCGGGAGAAAGAGGAACAGGCTTTAGGCTAACAACTTACTTCATTCTAGTGCCAACTTTAATGATACGTGAAGCTATCCCTCTATTCCGTCCATATATGTGTTAATGAGGCAGTGTTTACATAAGCACAGGGATAGTGCATTTCACTTTATTTACTAACCTCCCCGATAAAATTGTAGACTTAGGTACTTACGGTCACACACACAAAGCAGTCCAAGTTATATGAGTTAGGAATATTGTTTCATATTTGGGAGGCCCTTGGTTCAAATTTAGACCTCAAGATCAGACGCTCGGCCTAATTATTTTTGTTATTGTCTCGCTCCCTTCAATCTATGCTGGGATAGGACCTTCAATCAAGTCACGGACGCTTCCATCCACATCCCTTCTAATTCGTTATTCAATAAATTATCCTATCACTTCCATCTATTTGACTTGTTACCATGAAGGCACGAATTCAATCCAAGGTCGGGATATTTTTACGAATAAGATGGCATCAATGCTGCTTACTGCTATTCGTGCAGTACGCACGCTCTGCAGTGTTAGACATTGAGGGTGTCACTAAGTATCCTATGTAGGCCTTGTCCAAGGTGTCAATCAGCGTCTTTAAATAAGTGACATAGAAATTCAATTGAGCCTAAAATAAAGGCACTGCGAGAAATTATTTAGTGCTTATTTCTTCAGGATTATCACTTTCTCTTTATTTCCCTTGCTTCGTATCCTACAGTACTGATGTTCGTTGTGGATTTGTAGTCTCGTGGTATCATGCAGTTATAGTACTCCAGTCGCCATATTTCATTTAGCATGAGGTCTGCTTGTCAGTTTCAGCCACTCAGCCCTTCTAATGTCCGTTTCCTACAGTTCTTTCAACTTGAGCGTAAACACAAAAGAAAAAGCTTCAGCACGGGCTGCGTCGCCGCTAGAATCACCCCAACACAGGCCACACTTATAGCTTGGTTGCTATCTCCAATATGTGAATGGCGGTTTCGACAAGGTATTACACTAGACGGCTCAGTTGTTGTATTTTGTTGCATGTAGATTTCTATACTTGGTAGAATGTCAATATTTCGGATCATTTTCGTCAGCTTTCATTGGCGTTTGAATATCTAATTTAAACATCTTTCGAGAATTGAATCCCCTTTCGACTTCGGAGGATTGTTTACTTACTTGATTTTTTGTTTGCGTGTGAAACAGGCTTTAGGAATGTGCGTCCCTCTGAAAGCTAAGACGACAGATGAGAGACTGTATGTTAGAATAGTAGCTTTGTTTGTGTAAAACTATACATATGTACAGTCAAAATATTTCCAAATTGTCTCGTCTCTTCTTTCCTCTCTTTTCCCTAATCTTTTATGTTGTTATGTGAAATAACAAGAAAATGTGTCGGTTTGCTTTAACGTATGAAGACAGACAATTGCGTTATTTACAAAGATTTCAATTGCTGAATATACATAATGTCATCGGCATGTGGTTGAAATATGACTAAACTGGCTGTGGAATAACAATGACAGGAAAATTTCGAAATCCTCAGAGAAAAATTTGTGTTATTGCCGCTATGTCATTCATAAATCTCACATGGACTGACTTGGGATCGAACAGTTGCCTCCAAAGTGACAGGCGGTGACTAATCGCTTGGGCAACGGCACTTCCGATGGGCCTATCACGCAATTTTCATAGAAGTCACTTATATGACCAAGAAAACTTCAAGACACATTACCACTCTGTTCAAAGTGAATATGAACAGGAGTAACAAGCAGCTATTCCATTACCCTTCATCCGAAGATGTAAGTAAAAGTTCTAGAGAACGAACTAAGTTACATCAAGAGAATCTTCGAGGCAGATGATCCGGGTTGCAGTAGAATTTAGCCGCAAACTCGGAAATTCGGGGAAAAGCACAGCGAAGTAACTGGTTGGACTACGTTTGCGGTTGAGCTGTTGTCTTGAGGAAACACACAATTTACGATGTGTGGAAACCCACCGCTCCTCACTAGGTGAACCTGAATATTTAATATTCTGAGCCGTTAAGATAATATCTGACAGCGAATTAATTCAACCATACGACTTGCTCGGAAGGGCCACCCTCTTGTGTGGTATTGTTTATTTATTAAAGTTTGAGTTATGTAAAAAGAGCACGTGATTTTAGAGCAAACGATATTCATTTTTCAAAATCTGCGATTATCACAAAGGTGTTGCTAAAGATTCACTTCTTCTGAAATGTTACGCCTTATCGACTAAGAAACAGATTCCAACCTTTCGTATTGTCTTCATCGTCTGGGCCCAGCAGTCCAAGAATTCCTGTTTTTCGTGGTCTGATTAGGCCTGAAGTCGATGGCGCTAATAAAGTCAGTAACATCCCAAAATATTTTGATTTTCGAGATTCTGTACTATTTATTTGTCTCATTTATGTCTGCGCATTGAGGTACAGAACATTTTCATGAAAAAACATGTAACTTATTTGCTTTTAATCATACCGCATTAACACTTTTCAAAGTTTCACGTGTATATATATTAACCGTAGCTTTCAGCGCAGCAATTTTAAGTCCTTAAAATATGGCCAACATATTGGATATTTTCCCATGTGTAGTGGGTCCCTGTCACCACGGCATGGCGAGTCCTCAGGTTGCGGATACAGGAACAGCCTACTTTGTGGAGGGTAGCTGCGAATAGATTGAATAAGCAGTCGTGGACAGCCGACAAGGGGTGGTCCTCCAGCTTGGTGGTTGAGCGAGGTGCTAACAACCCCTCCCTGTAAAACATTCATGTTAAGGAATACTTGCAGGAATGATGCTTCCTTTGGAGCTAAAACAATCCGGCTGTATAACGAGGAGCTAAGTGATCTGTACCCCTTACCCAATATTGTGCGGGTGATAAAATCGAGAAGAATGAGATGGGCATGGCATGTGGCGCTTATGGGGGAGGAGAGGGGGGAGTATAGGGTCTTGTTGGGGAAACCGGAGGGAAAGAGACCACTGGGGAGACCTAGGCGTAGATGGGTGGATAATATTAGGATGGATCTCCAGGAGGTGGGATGTGGGTATGTGGACTGGATTGGGTTGGCCCAGGATA
>Ga0123354_10009210_pt1 | contig 15091 bp, 9 predicted proteins | sample TergutLab28metaG_2_FD_97872 | JGI IMG/M metagenome (GOLD analysis project Ga0123354, IMG submission 97872) | Labiotermes labralis P4 segment gut microbial communities from Petit-Saut dam, French Guiana - Lab288 P4 | ecosystem: Host-associated > Arthropoda: Insects > Digestive system > Gut ...
AGTACGCAGACACAAAAGACATCCACACTTTTCTCTGGCCAATATCTCCGTAACCATTGAACTTTGGATATAGGTGTTTTGGGTTATATCGGTATAGTTTGACCTAAGGAACACTCTCCCGAACTTAGGTCCTTTCCTCCTGGGACACTCTGTATATATATATGTCGCCCAGTGAGCCCTTTAAAGAGCCGAACGGTCACCAAAGTGGCCGGGGGGGGGATTTAATTCCAGCGTCAAAGATTTAATTCCAACATCAAAGGGTTAATATGGAACAGGTAACAAAAGTGATATGTTATAATGGCTATAGAGGTCTGTGACCTGAACAGACCTGAGGGTAAATATAGACTCACGTTGTTTCCATGTTTTTATTTTACATTATACAGAATAAAGTAATAAGGTAAAAAAGGAGAGTAGGTTAACAGCCCAGAAATCTCAGAAGACATACTATCCCATTTCAGGTACTGATTTTGTGATTTTTTTTTTGACATCCTTTCTTGCAATTTAGAACCTCTGTAAACCCCAGATTTTCTACCTAATGAATTGCGGCTGAGTGCTACAAGGTCGGCTGAACTTCAAAGCAGGCTTTAAATTTTTAACATATTTTTCTGTACAAAGTTTTAAAGACAGATAATTTATAATATGCTGTTCTTCATACACAGTAATTGTATGCTATGAAATGTAGTTTTAAAGGACTTGAGTTGGCTTTTGAAAATTCACATAATAAACCTGATAGGTCTCCAAAATGAAAATAATGTACCTAAAATACATTGTCACCCCAGCCATGGATGTGAAGTGTCTGCCTTCCTTTTATCCTTGCTTTCAAAATTGCTGAAATGAAGAAGGTAAAGTTGTCCCTGTCCACACCATGAAGGCATAATGGGGGAGTAGCAGTACATCTCCACTCATTCTTACCCTTGTCACCAGATGGAGATGAGTGGTTAACTTCCAGCCGTGGCTGCCATATGCCCTGGGAAAGAACCCTGTTTCATAATGAATGGGAGGCTGGATTGGGTTCCTGAGCCAGTCTGGATGTTTGGAGAAGAGGAGAAATCTTGCCCTTACCATTCACATATAAATAATTTGGACTTCCTGTCTCCATTGCTTGAAGTGCTTTGCAGTATAGATTTTGTAGATCTGCATTGCAGTTTGGTAGCACTGAGACTGGTGTAGTGTAAATCCTTTGTTACGTAAGGCATGAGTATTCTATGTTTTGAAATGTATGCTAAATCAAGAAGGAGTTCTAAGCAGAACTCATGAAGCCAACTACATTATTCTGCTGTGTTGTCCTAAGAGTAACAGACTGTGGTACCACAGGAGGAGTGGTGCAGATTGCTACCATTTTTATATATTCTTTGACAAAAGTACATGAAATGAATGTATCATGGGGAGATCGTACCTGTCAGTCCATGTTTAATCTCAGGATGTTTTCGGTACATTTGGGTTTTTTTTTTAAACCAAATTCATCCTTTTATGTTGTAATATTTCAATATTGCTATATTTGTTGCCATCGAGCACATTATTTCCATGACATGTGCAGAATGCAACAATTCCTTGCCATTCTCAGGAGCTTCTTCCTTTCCTCTGTGTTATGTACTTTTTCCTGCCACCCTTCTTCACCAACTGTTCTTCCATCCCCTCTCACCTCATCTTGCCATCTGTTTCTTGGTCTACCTCTCAGTCTTGTTGTTCCCAAATTCATATGAAATACCCTTTTGGGAATTTATTTCCTTCCATTCTCTGTACATGCCCAAATCAACGTAATCTATTTAACCTTATTGTCTTTATTGCAGTAGGTTTTCTAACACTCATGTAAATTTCTTTATTGGTTAATATCCTCCAGTTTTCTTTTTCATTGTCATGTACTGGGCCTAAAATTCTTCAGTACACTTTCCTTTCAGAAATGTTCAATTTCTTTCTATCTCTATTTGCTAGTGTCTCAGTTTCTGATGCACCTGTTAACATTTTGCCTATTGTTGTGCTCTTTAGTCTTAATTTTAGTTTATTTCATATGTTTTTATTTTTAAAAAAATTTTTGTAGCATAAAATATGTTTTGTTGGCATTTTTTATTCTTTCTTGCAAGCACAACAGTACATTGTTGCTTTTCTTACTGATGCTACATGTTGTGGTCCTTCTTTCAGTTATTCACTTGCATACATACTTCTTTTTTAAATATGTATTTTATGCCTGATGATAATCCATAAGAATGACTGAAACATGCAGCATTATTGATAAATGCAGTAAATGATCATTGTGTTCGATGGCAATACATAGAGCAGTATTGACATTTAGAGTAATTGTTGTTTTTACTATTATACTGAAAGTTGGCATGCACATTTGATTTTGATCTGTGGTGGGTTTATGTAAAGCTGTAATCAATGAAAACCTTAAGGTGATTCATTCCTGTTGTTGGTTATTCAAAGGCTACATGTGTGTTCTGTATATGCGTTGTGTAAAGCTGTGCTTTATTATGGGATTTTCAGAGAAAATCTTGTCATACCAGAGAAATACAGGGTGAGTCTCTCGCTAGAGGCCCCAAACTATCCTCTATGTATACAGTCGAACAGCGTGGATTTCTCTTTCGTAAATACTGGCAAACAGGTTCATTTAAAGCATGCCAGATGGCATTTTGAACGGAATTTGGTGAAAGACGTGCACCATCGAATTGTTCCATCCAGAAATTGGTTAAAAAGTTAGAGACAAGGGGAAGCCAATCTAACGCCTGCCGACTTCTTTCTTTGGGGCCTATTAAAGGGCAAAGTGTACAAAAATACACCCCACACAATCAAACAACTCAAAGACACTATACGCCAAGACATTCAAGCCGTCACCATCGACACTTTGGGAAACGTATTCCAGAATTTGGAGAAACTCTCCCTGTATATGTATGACATCAAGTGACTTATGGACTTTACTGTGATGGATTTGTGATTCATTGTTCCTTAAATTATTTTTTCAGACTCCATTAATGACTTTAAAAGGTCACAAGGAAGCCATTTCTGCTGTACAATGGACAGATTCTTCAGAGATATGCACAGCTTCATGGGATCACACACTTCGGCTGTGGGATGCAGAGATCGGTGGCATCAAGAACGAGATTGTTGGAAACAAGTCTTTCTTTGATGCCAGTTGGTCACCTCTAAATGGACTGGTAATTACAGCGTCTGCTGACAAGCACGTCCGGCTTTATGATCCTCGTTGCACAGGTTTGTCTTCAACACTGTTATATTATTGAATTATGATGAACAGATCCTGCCTTTTAACCCTTTGTCACTGGAATTTAATGCCCATAGGGATCTGCAAAAGACTGGAATTTAAATGGGGGCTGTGTGAGATGACTACATAAGAGCAGACACACACACACAAAATGTGTGTGTGTGTGTGTATGAGGGGGGGGCCCATAAATCCCTGGAATTGTTAAAAAAATTATGTAAAATATTCATACAGGTTGAAACAGTAGGCCCCTGCATGGTACTCGCCCTGTGGCTGGATGCAGCGATACCAGTGCCACACCCACTGCTGTAAATGTTGTCTAAAAAATTAAATGGATTCTTTGGTAATATATGGGTCCTCTGCTCATATACATTTGGCACTGTGAGCATCTCCTGCATCTTACATCTGTATTACGTTTGGTGCTAAAGAGTTAATGTACTGAACTTTTACCATTATTTACTTCCTGATTTTCTTGTGTGACTTCATCAGACGCAGATAGGAATTGAGAAGTTAGCAGTTGTAGTGACATTACTGCAAATTCTTTAGGGCTATCTTCAATTGATGATGCGTGATGTTAACAATACATATACAAAGTGGGCCGAAAGTAGGTATACAGTATATAGTATGGTATTGATGGTCTGTGTATGTACTTTTATACTCTGTTTTAAGACTTCTATCGGTGTTCAGTGATTGAGACTACCTGTTTCTAACGGGCATGCCTGAGTAGGGACCTTTGTACATAATGATAGAAAGAAATCCAGTTTCCAAAATGTTGCGTTTTTAAAATGCCAGATAGGGGCCAGTGTCCACAGTGTCGTGTTTATTGTAGCATGTCCTTTATGTGCCGTTTGCTAGTCTGGATGAAGAGTTGCTGACGAATACACATAATGAAACATCCTTCCCCTTTGATACTTCACAATGTACAAGTTAAGCTCACACAAAAACTGCTCAAGTTGTTTATGAAAGTGCAGCAGACTGTTTTCTTGGTATCTCTTTTGCTTTGTGGTTATGTACACTAAATTATGATCATCCCATAGATTCCATGTTGGCAAGTAGCAGAGACTGAGCAGAACTGTGAATCTAACAGTACACTGTACAGCACCACAAGAAATAAGGAACAAGGCCACAAATGTTACCTCTTCCAAAGTTCAAATTCAGAGAAATGCAAACTCATTGACTAACATCGTAAGGTGATACATAATCTTGACATTGTAGGAGCTGTGGACTTAGATTTCTGTACTCTGTCCGTATTTCAGAGGGATCGCTGGTGAAAAGCACATTCACATCTCACTCTCAGTGGGTGCAGTCTGTTCGATGGTCCACAACCGAAGAACATCAGTTCATATCAGGATCTAATGATCAGCAGGTCAAACTGTGGGATTCAAGAAGGTAACTTTCACATACATTAATTTATTCATATAAACTGACAAAGACATTTTCTTAAGATGGTACATCTGTAAAGTAAAGTAAAGTAAAGTGATCCCGTTACAGGCCCAGTGTGGCCCAGAGGGTGGGTAGAGGTATAGCTCTACTCTTCCATGACCGTGGCACGAGAAGGGGGTGAGTGGTCAGCAGCATGCCCCAGCCGCCCTTTACCCCCAGGAAAGACCCGGTACCCATTTTACAAAAGGCTGGTTGGGCCCCAGGGCCAGTCTGGACAGGCAGAAAATCTCATCCCCACTGGGATTCGATCTTGGACTGTCCAGCCCGTAGCCATTCGCTATACCAACTGAGCTACCCGGCCCACAAGATGGTACATCTATGTTGACTAAATTCATTTATTCATTTCTAATAATCTTAAGCGCATTAACATGTCATATTTGCAGGTACAAAATTTTCTCTGAAACTGCTTAAGTTGTGTGAAAGCAGTTACATTTATACAAAAACTCTCCGTTCAGTAACAAATACAGGTGGTATACAATTTGCTATGGGATTTGAATTCTGGTAGGGGAAAGAGATTTTTATGTTCTCCAAAATGTCTGGACCAGTTCTGCGCTCTGCCCGGCCTCCTGTTTAGTGGATGCCGGCAATTTTTCCTGAGTGTAAATTGGCCACAGCATGAAGTTAACCATTCACTACGATCAAGTGCATAAATCAAGAATGAGTGGAGCTGTGCCCTGTGCTCCTGCATACGTTTTAAGCTTTTCATAGTGATGTTTTGAAGTTGTGAACAGTATTACTTCTTTACATGTGTTATGTATTTTGTCATTTAGTGCACTTCTGTTATTGTACAAGGAAAGATGGCAAAATGATGTCACGTTTGAGTGTGTATTCTTCCCACACTAACTTTTGAGCTGCCATGTTTTCGTACAACTTGGCTTGAATATCGTACCATGAACAACCATGCCCCCTTATAATCCCCTCTTATCAATAATATTAATGCTTTGGGACTGCAGACTTCTGAAATGGGACTGACATGAATTACCACTTAATGTGGGGTCCCAAAATTTGGTATAGTATTGGAAACTGAAAAATATTAAACTTTTATTATGGTGATCATATAGGGTGTAAAATATCGACATGGTGGATACATTAAATATATGTTTTATTCTAATGCAAATGGCTGATGAACTGTAGTACAGTAAAATCTGTTTTATCCAGCATCTGTGGGGGAAAGGGGTTGCTGGATATGACATTTTTCCAGATATCAGAATGTTAATTTGGGGGCTGGGTTAGCAGACGGTCGGGGGATCGAATCCCGGTGGTGGCAAGACTTTCCGTACCCATCCAAACCAGCCTTGGGACCCACCAAGCATCCCATACAATGGGTACAGGATCTGTTTCCCAGGAGTAAAGTGGCTGGGGCGTGGTGTTGACCATTCACCCCCATCTGGCGCCATGGTTACTCCCCACATGGATGCTCATGGCCTTTTAAGGGTGAACTTTACCTTGTCAGTTTGCTGGTTTACTGAAATTTCTGGATAATCCAGTTACGGATAAAACAGTTTTTCGGAGAAATTTATTGAACATAAGACGTGTGTTTTGATTTTCTGTACAACTTCTGTCTACAGCATTTCTCATTTTAAGAAGAATTAAGTTATTATCATAAATTTACGCAGGGCTTCACATAAAGTACCAATTATACTTGTCAGATTTTAAGTACACTTGAATTTTTTTGACAGATTTTTTAAAAATACTCAGACATTAAATGTCGTGAAAACCCATCCATTGGGAGCCGAGTTGTTCCATGCAGATTGACTGACACACGTGATGAAGCCATTAGTAACTTTTCAAAATTTTATGAACGTTCCTAAAAAGGAGATTATTGTTATTAATCATGTGTGATCAGTTAACAAAATTAAATAAATGGAGCACCTTGGTTGGTAGAATTCACTTTTTCGTGCAGCAAACTGCACTTGTGTACAAAAGTAACCAATTAATCAAAGTTAGGCAGTGCACATCCAGACGGAATATTAATCATCCTGGCCACCAGTTGATATAGCACAGTGTAATATGGTTGACACCCTGAATACATTGAGTATGTGTCACAATAAATACAGCTAGTTTAGAGGACATTCTTGATTTCAAACTCTCACCATTTTGTGAATATTGCATTCTTTCTTTTGGGCGATTCCCCGGCATCTGAATTTTCTGTGCTGACATTTTGGAACACTCTCTTTGACCTTAAAAGGTCATTTAACAAGAAGAATAACTGTGACAAGATTGCTAGGGTATTTATAGAGGTAAAGGTTTGGCTCAAAAGAATCCTGGGCCAATCGTAACAAGGAGGGATTAGAAGGGGCTGTGTCTGAGTAGAGGAACAGGCTGCGGAGGGCAACGGCCCCGGGTTGGAGCAAGGAAGAGGAGCCATGGGATGATAGTGATCTAACTATTGTGTTTCAGGAGGCCATCTCCTTTCTTTAAGCATGTGTAGAAAGGGTTTCCAAGATTTACTTAAGATTAGTTACTTTCTCTTACAAGTGTTGTTCAAGTAATATAGTACATAATGTGTTGCCTTATCATTGCTGTTTCAGTCCCAAGGCTCCACTGTTTGATCTGAAGGGACATGATGGAAAGGTTTTATGCTGTGATTGGTCAGAGCCAGAACTGATTGTCTCTGGAGGTTCAGATAACACGCTACGCATCTTTCAGTCCAACCAGCACAAGTAAAAATGCATACACATGGAATTACATGACTGCAGTAAGGATGATGCAGACCAGCTTGATTTGTTATGTAACAAATTATTTTATTGTGATCAGTTGTTTAGTGAATGTTCTGGGAACTGGAAAATTGAAAGAAAATTCCTGGTTGGTTAATTCAGTAATAAACAAAGACTACAGAAGGTGTTTCAGTAATAAAGGAATAAGGGTGGTGAATATGATTTTAATGAGGTAATGTGGTTTGAGATTGTTGGAAGAAACTGTGACAGGAAGTAGGCATTAAATTTGTAAGGGGGGGAGAAAGGTGATATGGCACGTAAGATCATCTATCATACTGTCTGTCTGTCTGTGTTACATTTATGTGATCTCATTTCATAATAAACTGTAACCACATGCTTGGACTCCAGGTGCTGCAAAGGTTATGTTGTACACAGAACTTGTGCTTGGTTTTTTTTTTTCTAATTGTCTGTGCTACATATTTTTCATTATGACAGATATTTACTAAGTAACAGTCAAGATGCATGGAGAAGTGTGCCTGTCTTCACATAAAACTTAGCATAATTTTTGTCCAGTTTGAATCAAAATTGGATTTTAGAATAAGTCCCCCAACATTAAACCTCATGAAAGTCTATATCATGCAAGTCTTTCATTTGTCATAATGCATTACATGTGGACAGATGGACAGACATGGCAAAGATAATAGACACATTTTTTTTGCTTTTCATTCCAAACACTGAACCTAGGTCACAGCACATTAGGAAATCATAAAGATGATAGTACACCACCATTTTTATATTCATTGTATGTGCTAAAAAGTATTGAAAATCTGACAGTTTAAACAGATGTTATTGTTTGTACCATAATTTTTAATGTTACTAATTTTGTATTGTGAAGAGCATTTTCTGTGAGCGTGGAACTGAAATTTTAAATATTTCTTACATTAATTTCAGGCTTCAAAGGGTTAACTGGTATCATCCAAAGATGTAATTTTTACAAGTATATAAAGATAACATTTTGTGAAAATTCAATTTTAGAGGCACGAGTGACGCTTGGGCAAAAACGTTATGCACAGTTTGGCAGAGAAACAAGAAAGATGTCCTGTTTTGTTCGTTCTTGTAGTGTAAAATATGTGTAAGGCCATGAGAACGTATGTAAATGTAACACAATTAATGCAGCAATGTGTCCATATGTGTGTAGTGCACTTAGGTAATTTATTTTTTAGTTTTATATACTAGAAAAAAATGTCTGTGCTTCTGTACAAAGTATTGTATTTCTTAAAGTAGAATAAGGTCTTAGACTTAAGACATCGTGTTGTGATTTGTGAACAGACAAACAGAAGGACTGTCAATCACAACTACATTTTCAGGTAATGTCCCTGTTGTCCAAAACGTGCTACACGTTTCAGCTTTTTCAGAGAGCCCTCATCAAGCAGAGGCTTAAAAATGTAAGAGAAAATAGTGTTTTGTTCACCGGGGTGCTTGTCTTCTCTTACATTTTTAATTCTGTCCCTGATAATAGCGGGACCACGGTAGCACAGTGGTTAAGGTGCTGCGCCACAAATCAGGTCACTGATTCGATCCCAGCTAGTGTCAGTGGATTTTTCATTGACATAGTATCCTTCCGATTACACTATGGCCCTGGGGTCTACTCAGCCTCGAACAGAAATGAGTACCAGGAGTATTTCCTGCGGGTAAAAGCGGCTGGTGCTTAAGGCTGACAACCTTACCACCATCCTGTGCCGTTGTCACGAAATCTGGGAACCTTAACTTCCTAGAACCCTCTGGGACTGATTTGCCTATACCTTTTTTACCCTGATAATAGCTTTGTGAAAAAGTCAGCATGTATAGCAATCTTGGGACAGTAAAGGATATTGTCTAAAAATATGGTTTGTTTATGTGTTGAATATATATTCTTTGTTTCTTATTATTACTTCCAGATTGTTCATAGTTTCAATTGTAAAGTGTATACAAAAGAACAACCTCTCCTGAAGTCTAGCCATTTCATAATGTATGTTCAGTGATCACTGGATCACTAGATGCAGTTGTGCACTGTGGGTTAGAACATATTTACTTTTCTTACAAAATTATAATATTTTGTAAAATACAGTATCTTGTAAATACATTATATTCAGCCTCAACGTCTAAAGCGAATAAACGTGTAAGAAATCAGAGCTTAATACGTTTGTTTGTTTTTGGCATGACAGCCCCCAATGGGCCAGGGCCTCCTCATTCACCATGTTTCTAGATCATGCACAATGATGCGTCACAGTCAGTAGGACTCCTCTGGACAAGTGATTGAGCTTAATACGCACTGAAACATGACAACATTATATCCTAGTCTGTAGACGTAAAGGCCATGAACTGAAATATACTGATGTGTGGTATTTGGGTAGTACTGTATATGGTCTTGAATAGCTATGAATATTATTTCTTTCAAGAAATCTCATTTTTATGCAGTCACTTTCACTGTCATGATATGGTTTGACAAAGTTCTTAGTGTGTGTTATTTCAGGACATTGTCATTTGCTAAGATTATGTAATATCAGCAACAGATGGGTGAATTAGTTAATTAATTGTAGAGCATTCTTTTGTTAGATAGGAAAAAGTTAAAGTTCTAAGAGAAAAACCTGTCCCAGTGCCACCTTGTTGGCCTCAAGTCCTACACGGACTGGCATTAGACTGAACCTGTGCCTCTGTGGTGACAGGTCAGAGACTAACCACCTGAGCCTTGGCACAGCCACCAGTGCTTAGAGGGTAGTTTTGTATTTGATGTTCAGGTGACCGTGCATCGTGATAAATTCTTATAATAAAAACCAACCAGATGCACTAATTTCTCAAGTTTATTTTTGGAATAAAACTCTACATGTTTCAAACAGTTCCTCTGTCCATCATCAGGAGTTTTTCACTGTATACACAGCAATGGTATATGTCATACAGGTTTGCTGTGTGTACAGTGAAAAACTCCTGATGATGGACAGAGGAACTGTCTGAAACATGTAGAGTTTTATTACAAAAATAAACTTGAGAAATTAGTGCTTATAGTTGGTTTTATTATAAGAAGCTAGTTTTGTATTAGTATTTTTACTACAAAGCCCACTGCAATTTCAATGGGATCATTGATATTTCCCATAAGTAGCCATGATTTCCATAGATAAACCTTCGGTTGACCCACATTGGCACATTATATTCCGTAAAATGATATAGTGTACATACTCCTACTGAATGTGCATAATGTTAACTTTAAAATTTTGTGAAAGATGACTTAATGTGCTGCTATCAAGAGGTTTTATGTTTCTGTCGGCACAACCAAAGCAGGAACACTGACTAAAGCATAAGTACACTTTAACTTTAGATAAGGGCAGATTCTTTCTGCACTGACTGCCTTCTGGCATATGTCAGTAACTGTTACAATGACCTGCTATGGGGACGGAATAACAATTTAAACCCTTAGGATTTATGTGTATCCTACTGGGCAACCTACAATTTATTGAGGACTTGTTACAAAAACAGCAGTATTAAAAAGCTCAAGAAATACAACACAGAATGCCATTTATCACATAAAGAGTTCATTATATGTTGCAAACATAGTACTGTAGTATGAAATTTAAAAAAATTAAATGGAAGTAAATTTAATTAAAACTACCAGATTGCTGTAACCTTAACATATGCTTATTATTGTAAAAATATCGTGCAATTTTACATGGTTCTTATGTTTTACATTTTATAAAATATCAATTTATTTTACTTATTTCTTAGGAAGTAGTGTACCTTGTCTTAAAATCACATTTTCTGCTTATTATATTTCCATTCTTTGTGATGATGGTCATCTAGGATGTGATGCCATGTAGTCTGACATACATTTAATGACACTTCAAATGAACATGCTGCCACTCAGGGGCATGTCTAAACTAAAGATGGAGGCAGCAGCTTTCTTTAAAGTGTTAGTAAATATATATCAGACTACATGGTGTCCAAAAGATTGCATTCACATATAAGCAGTCACCACTGAAAGAATCTTAAATCCAACCTTTCTTAGGCTGAAGATTCAGGGTTTTCTGAGATGTTACACATTGCCATTCAGTAAATAGGTACTGACATTTCAAATGATTGTAGTGTCTACATCTGCAGGAGAGATGGAAAACTTGGACTTTTGTGACCATGATTTGTTGTACCGGTATACATTAGTGTGAAATGGGAAAAATTATAAGATGTGTAGCTGCAAGCATCTAACCACCTGCACAAACAAATTATAGTGTACCCCTAAGTAGAACACTCCTTTTTGGTAACATCAGTGTGGGGTCAGGAAATTATATTAATGTATATTTTCAAATTTTTGGAAGTGGAAACTCAATACCATCATATAGAGAACACATGTGGAAGTTGGGCATGGTGGAGTACTGTCCAAATTATTCTTTATTTCTTTGCAGATTATGAGAACAGTGGAATTTCTAGAAGGGAATGGACTATTTAACGGTGAAATTAAATGCCTTAAATGTAGTTGAAACAAAATAGCAGGAAAATCATGCTCAGGTACCTTTAGTTTCTGATACTCATGGTTTACCAGAAGGAAAATTGCAATGTTAGAGGCATTTGTGACATGTGATATAATAGGAATGAGTCACATCTCATGCCGTTGCACAATATAAATAAACGCCTGTGTTAAATGGTTTCAAGTCTGAAGTGCAGTACCCTTGTGTTGCACTACAGAAGAGACGTTTGTGCAGGCAACAGTTGAAACTGATGAATGCAAGTTTCTTGACCCTTGAAGATGGGATTCCTGGATTTTTGCATGCGTCAGATGGAATGTACTGCCACGAGAGAGTGAACGTGAGTCAATTAAATACCCATCTGCCTTTTACAGCTTGTGTTTTATATCGCAAAGATGTAAATTTATTACAGTTTATGTGTCTAATTACCTAAATGCGTATGTATTTATTACATTTTCTGTTGTACGGAGCGAGCAAAAACTCCTTGCGCACCTCTCGCAAGTACAATATAGTTTCCAGCCCAAAGGTTCGCCCTCTCTGCCACACAAGGGACCGAGGTGGCAGGGTTGGATGTGGTTACGACCACGTGACAAACACAGATCACATGTGACAAAGGACACGCATACCGGCTGAAGCGTCGTGCAGGACTTTCCCACTTCCAGCACAGAGACTTATCTCTCAACCCATACAACTAAAAGCCCCAGAACTACTTCTAGTTCCCATTGCATAACCTGAACGTCTAACGTTACGTACACTCACACCTCCAACGTCTAACATTATAATCCGTGACTATGATGCGTGCACCAGTCACATAGGTTGTGTGAAAAGTCCCTGTGCATGTGTCGGCAGTAGGGTAAAGGTTAGATTGTAAGTCACGAACGTACTGTACATTACTGACGGTTACAGACGTGCATGTGACACAGGTCACACGTCACCTACAGTTATACGCATACGCCTGCCTTACTTCCAGCAGAGTGCAGAATCTCTGCAGGCATCAAGCTTGGAAATTTTAAAATACTGTACAGAGAAAGATCTGCCAACATGCACTATTGGTATAGTTACTTTATATAGATCTCCTTCAGGAAATTTTAATTATTTCATAAAGGAATTAGAAATACTACTCATTTTTTTATCAAGTAATTTTAAGGAGCTAATTGTCTGTGGTGACTTTAACATTAATTTTAGGGAAGATACTACCTATAAGAGAACATTAAATTCTATTATGGCTACGTTTGGGTTGTATCCTACTGTAGATTTTCCATCGAGAATTTATAACAACTCAATATCCATAATTGACAATATTTTCATTAATTTAACTAATCAAAGCAGATTCATTGTCTATCCATGTATTAATGGTCTATCGGATCATGATGCACAGATCATGGTAATGCACGACATTGTAAATATGACCCATGAGAAGCATTTGTTTTTCTGCCGGAGATTTAATGAAGTGGCAATCACTGATCTAAATATAAAACTATCCTATGAATCATGGGAGGATGTACTTTCCTATAAGGATGGCAACATGAGTTTTGAAAAGTTCTTAAATATTTACCTAACAATTTTCTATTCGAGTTTTCCCACTAAGGCAGTTTATAAATTATCACCTCCTAAACCTTGGCTAATACAAGGAATAAAAATTTCTTGTAGAAATGATGGGAAACTCTACTTAATATCCAGGCATAGTCAGGACCCGAATAAGAAAACTCATTACAGAAGATATTGTAAGGTACTAGCAGAAGTTATAAAGCTAGCCAAACGGAAACATTACAATAACTTATTAACTAACTCAGTTAACAGGATTAAAACCACATGGAATATTATCAACAAAAATATAAATAACAGACATGAGAGAAACAAGATATCTTATCTATTAATGTAAAGGGGGTAGTAATCCAAAATAATCAAAGTATTGCCAATATATTTAATAGTTATTATTCATCAGTTGCTAAAGAGATAACGAAAGATATTTTTACTTCAAATATTATAGGCAGTATACAGAACCCTGTTACATATTTACAAGATATTTTACAACAACCTCCCCCATTGTGTGAATTCCAGTATGTTTCTACCAAAGAAATAAAAAAAGTTGCCAAATCACTTAAAGCTGAAGAATCTCATGGATATGATGAAATTCCAACAAAAATAATAAAACAGAGCATTTCTTATATATCTTCCCCTCTGGCTCACATTTGTAATCTAATGCTATCCTCAGGTACATTTCCCACTAGATTAAAATTCACTGAAATAAAACCACTTTATAAAAAAGGTGAGAGGATGGACATTTCCAATTATAGACCAATTTCACTCCTCCCATCATTTTCTAAAATTTTGGAAAATATTATATTTAGAAGACTAATTCATTATTTTAATTATAACAAGATCCTGGCTAAAGAACAATTTGGATTTAGAAGTAATACTTCCACGGAATTAGCTTCTTATCAACTAATTAATAGAATACTTGTGGCATTAAATGATAGACTACTAGTTGGGGGTATTTTTTGTGACCTGAAAAAGGCTTTCGATTGCTTTGACCATGAGATCCTGCTGACAAAACTGCACCAATATGGCATAGTAGGAAAAGGGTTTAAATTAATTACTTCCTATCTACAGGACAGGAATCAGAGAGTAATTATCTCCAACAGGTCTAAACTGTATCGCTCTGAATGGGAATCAATTAAGCAAGGTGTACCACAGGGCTCTGTCCTTGGACCATTGCTTTTTTTGATATATATAAATGATCTGCCGCAAACTGTTAGTACATATGCGGATCCTATTTTATTTGCGGATGATACGAGCATAACTGTGACATAAACTAAATCTTGCGAGTTCGTACATTCCTTACAAGAAAATATTATAAACGTCAACGGATGGTTTAAAAGTAATTCCTTGTTGTTAAATACTGATAAAACTCATTATTTACAATTCTTTACTAAAACTGGTCAAATAGGGGACTTGGAGACTCATTATGAAAATAATCAAATTACTGCAGTTAATACTATTAAATTTCTTGGACTAATAATTGATTCGACTTTGTCATGAAAGCAACATATAGACAGCATTATACCCAGGCTCAATAGAGCGTGTTTTACAATCAGACAAGTTAAACCTTATATGGCCTTAGAGGCCTTGAAAATGATATACTTCTCTTACTTCCATTCGATTATGACATGGGATTATATTCTGGGGTAACTCAGTTCATAGTCAGTATATTTTTAAAATACAGAAAAGAGTGATAAGGCTTATTGCAAATTTGGGAATAAGGGACTCATGTCGCGGTGCTTTTAAAGAAT
>Ga0123354_10009211_pt1 | contig 15090 bp, 13 predicted proteins | sample TergutLab28metaG_2_FD_97872 | JGI IMG/M metagenome (GOLD analysis project Ga0123354, IMG submission 97872) | Labiotermes labralis P4 segment gut microbial communities from Petit-Saut dam, French Guiana - Lab288 P4 | ecosystem: Host-associated > Arthropoda: Insects > Digestive system > Gut ...
CAGAAAATCTGGCCATTATCCGGCGGCTTATCCTCAACATGCCCGAAGCTCGATACCACACACCCGAAGAAAAGCATGCGCGTGCGCCGCAAACTGGCCGGTTGGGACGACGATGAGCGCATGTGCGTGCTGGGACTCTGTCAGCTATGATATCGGGATGCAATCGCCCTGCCATCCCCATGCCCTTGCTCGCAGTGGTTTGTGAAAGGTCAGTTGTCTTTCTTCAACCCGAACCGGCTCATGAGGTCGTAGAGCGACGGGCGGCTGACGCCAAGCACTTCCGCCGCACGGGCGACGTTGCCGTTGGTGCGCGCCAGTACCCGCACTACGGCCTGACGTTCGGCCGCCTCCCGTACCCGGCGCAGGTTGAGGTATTCCAGGGCTTCGTCATCGTCGCCCATGTCCAGTCCGAGGTCTTCCGCCGTGATGCGGCTGCTGTCGGCCATGATGATGGCGCGTTTGAGGCAATTTTCCAGTTCCCGCACGTTGCCTGGCCAGTTATAGGCTTCGATTGCGGCAATGGCATCTTCGCCAAGCATAATCGAGCCGCGCCCGTTTTCCTGCGCGAACTGCCGCACAAAGTGATGGGCGAGCAGGACAGCATCGCCCTCACGATCGTGCAAGGGCGGAATCGTGACGACGATCTCCGCCAGACGGTAATAAAGGTCTTCGCGAAACAGCCCGGCATGTATCTGGGTCTTGAGGTCACGGTGTGTCGCACAGACAACCCGGACGTCTACTGGAATTTCCTGGCGGCCACCGAGACGTTCAATCACTCTTTCCTGAAGGAAGCGCAGCAATTTGGCTTGGAGAGGCATCGGCAGGTCACCGATTTCGTCCAGAAAAAGCGTTCCTTTGTGCGCGGTTTCGATCTTGCCGAGCGTCTGACGCGCCGCGCCGGTAAAAGCGCCTTTTTCGTAGCCGAACAGTTCGCTTTCGAGCAGGTTTTCGGGAATCGCCGCGCAGTTGATGGCAACGAACCGTTCCGCCGCACGAGGCGACAACTGATGCAGCCCACGCGCCAACACTTCCTTGCCGGTGCCGCTGCCGCCAAACAGAGCCACGGTGACGGAGGTCAAAGCCACCCGCTCGATGGTATGGCAGATCTTTTGCATGCCCGCATCACGCGTGATGAATCCCGTCACCGAGCCCGCCCATGACTGTTGCAGCCTCCTGTTTTCGGCTTGCAGGTCGTAGAGGCGGAAAGCGCGCTCGATGGTCAGCTTCAGCAATTCCGGTTCGAAGGGTTTACTGAAAAAGTCGTAAGCCCCCATGCCGACTGCACGCACCGCGTTTTCGCGGTCGTGCTGCCCGGTCAGGACGATGATCTTGGTCTCGGGAGCCAATGCCAGGGTTTCACTCAGAAGGGCGAAACCCTCGCTCACATCGTTGGGGCGCGGGGGCAACCCCAGATCCATCGTCACGACCGCAGGCTCGTAACGGCGCATCTGCGTAATCGCACTCTCGCGATCTTCCGCCACTACGGTCTCAAAATCATCGAATGCCCACCGCATCTGTTTTTGCAGGGCAGGGTCGTCTTCGATAATCAACAGGGTTCTTTGTTTGTCAGCCATGGTCACCGCCTGATTTCTTTTCGTGTTCCCGTTTTTCGTGTTCCGAATCCAGCCTCGTGTGCAAGGGCAGCTCAATGGCTACCCGAGTACCGATACCTTTGCTGCTCTCGTAAATCACTTCTCCGCCCAGTTCGCGAACGTACTGGCTGGTCTCATAGACACCGATTCCCATCCCGCTGGACTTGGTCGTTTGAAACGGGCGCGAAAGGCGCTCGCGGATAAAGTCATCCGACATGCCGCAGCCGGTATCCGAAACCACGACACGCACCCGATCCATACCGGAAACCTCAAGCGAGATTCGTACCTTACCATTCTCGGGCGTGGCTTCAATGGCATTTTGAACGACATGGCCAATCACCCGCTCCAACCGTTCAGGGTGCGCCTGTACCATAAATGTACCGCAATCCTGCGGTATGTTGAGTTCCATCAAAGGGTGCTGCCCCTGCTTGGCGTGATAGATATTTTCCAGTGCTTTTGCCAGATTGACTACGCGGGGCGGGTCAATCGAACGCTTTCCCTGTAATTGGGTCATCAACTCGCGCATCTTGGCTTCGACGTGCGCCACGGTGTCAAGCATATCAGCCTGGAATTCGGGATTGTCCTTGTGACGCTCGGCGTTGCGCAATACCAACGACAATTGGGCCACGAGGTTTTTCAGGTCGTGGACGACGAAAGCCGTCATGCGGTTGAAGGACTCGAACTTACGCGCTTCCAGCAAATCCTCGGCGGCAAGCATCCTTTCCATATCACTGGCGGCCTGATGTTGGGCGGTTTTGAGCAGGTCGAGCACTTCCCAGTCGATGTCAAAGCGTGTCCGAGGCGTCGAAAGCAGGACGAACCCGATCAGCCCTGTCCCGCCGAAAAGCGGGATCAGCAACCAGGCGTCAGGAAAGCGTGACGCCAGCCAATCCGGCAATACCAGGCCGGGATAGTTCTCAGGGCTGCGGCGATACTCTTCCAGGTTGATGATCCATCCCCGTTTGCGCATGAAATTCACCAGCGAACTGTTCTCCGGTTCAGTCGCTTCCGCTTGCTCAGGCAAGTTGACCCTTGCCTGAACCGTGAAGCCGGTGTTTTCCCCTGTGCTCTCCCGCAGCCACAGCGCGCCGCCGGGACTTTCCACCAGGTTGGCCAGTGCGGTAATGACCGATTGCCCGAGATTCGACTGACCATCCGCCGAGGACAACGAACGGGTGAAGCGCAGCCATTCGGTACGGTAGTCGTAGCGGTACGGGAACAGATGCTTGTTGATGAACACCCGTAACTTGGCCCGTTGTGCCGAGGACGCCATAAGCACCGCCAGCAGCAGCAGCGCTGCGAACAGCAGCATCGTCTGCAGGGCCTGCCCCCACGCCCCGCCATAGTTGCGCACATAAAAACCGATGGCGGAAACCGCCAACAGATACAGCCCCGATAAACCCAGCGCCGTCGTATGAAAAGCCGCCTCACGCGAAAAGGACATGCGCATGGACCAGGATGGGTTGCGCGCCCCCGAAATCGCCACTAGCGGGACGATCAGGGCATAAGCCGGACCACGCACAGCCCAGGTAATGGAAGTTGGCCGTCCAAAAAGAAAAGTATCGGCAAACAGGTAAAGCTCAAACATGTATGCTGCGCCCAACCCCATGCAAAAGGGTTTGAGCGTCCGGCGCACATCCATGGGAACGCCAAGGTAGAGCTGTTCGATCAGCACCAGTCCCAGTACCGCGCTAGCCAATGAACCGCCAAAAATCAGCCTGAGCGCCCATTCGTCCGTTATCAGCATCCTGGCGAAGGACACGTTCCCAACCAATTGCACTCCGAACACAATGATCCCGATTGTCAGGAACCGCTCCCAGCTAACGCCAAGCAACGGACGCAACAAAACCATCAGAAATGCGAACCAGCCCCCGCCACGCAACATGTCCAGAGCGGAAGACCACAGAAAAGTCATTGGCGATGGGTGGCTGGCAAACCAAAGGCAGCCTAATGCCCAGGCACAGGACAAGACCACGGCCGACAACAGCCAGCCGCCGACCGCCGCCCCCCGCCAGGCAGCATACAGATAGAGCGCAAACCCGCCATAAATAAGTGCGGTCAGCGTATAGCCCCAAACAGCAAAATCGGTCGGGCTCATCGTGCTCGTTTGCCCATCAACACCACATGCACGGTCTCAAGCAACACGAGCATATCGAGCACCAGCGAGTGGTTCTTGACGTAATAAAGCTCATATTGCAGCTTCTGGATTGCACCGGAGATTGAATCATCATTGTCCCGGCATTGCAGCCTGGCCCAACCGGTCATACCCGGCTTGACACAGTGGCGCACACCGTAAAACGGGATCTCATGCGCCAGACGATCCACGAAAGAAGGCCGCTCCGGGCGCGGGCCAACCAGGCTCATGTCGCCCCTGAGCACATTGAACAATTGCGGCAACCGGTCGAGGCGCAACCGATGGATGACCTTCCCGACTCTCGAAAACTCTTCCAGGACAGGCAAATCTTCGTTTAAGTAACCGCCACCGACTCGCTTGCAACGGAACCGGATGATCCTGAAAACCTGTCCACCCAGCCCCACCCGTTCCTGACGGTAGAACACCGGCCCGCGATCCTCAAACACGATCAGGAACGCGGCCAAGGCCATCAACGGCGAAGCCAGGACGAGAAAAGAAAACGAAATCGCCAGATCGAACACGCGCTTGAAGAACATTCGCGTCAAAGGTTGCTGGAAGCCTTCGCCGAAAATCAGCCAACTCGCGCGCAGGGAATCAAGCCGCACCTGGCGGCGAACCCGTTCGTGAAATGAGGGCCAGTCAAGGATTCGTACACCAGCGAGCTTGCAATCGAGTAATTCGCGCAAAGGCAACGCAATGCCCCGGAGTTCGTTTATGGCCACGATGATGATGTCGATTTCCAGCTTTTTGACCGTGTCGGTCAGGCTGTTGCCGGAAACGACCTTTTCTGTTTCGACAAGCCATTCCCCGTCATCATTGATGGGGAAAAAACCTTGCACGCCTGTCCTTCCCTGCTCAGGGTGCAGCAGGATGCGCTCGGCTTCCTGCGCTTCCTTGCCTGTGCCGACGATCAGTATCCTGGGCGCAAAAAGCGAAGATGCCTGACTGCGGTTGATCAGTACCCGCAGCAACAGCACGATCAAGACCAGGGCAAGCACCTGGAGCCGCATCGCCAGCAAGGCAAAATCTTGCCAGGGCAGGAGCAGCATCGTGCCGTAAGCTATCGGCAGGCAAAACAATGCGGACAGCACGAACCGGGCAAACGCGGCGTGCGGGCTGTCTTCATCAACCGGCCGGTACAGGCCGAAAGCAAAACCAGCAACAATCATCACCACAGCAAACATGAGCGCTGACAGGAGGAGCCCTTTCGATTCAACTCCGTGGTCATTCGCCCGGAATACGGCTGAAGCAATGACGACCCCTACAAACAACAGCAGATCGAGACCTATCCGCTGTAATACGTGTAGTGAAAAATACTGGCTAAATGTTTTTAACATAACATTTCATTTCCACGAACCAACGTGCCAATTCGTAAAAAAAGGACATACCGTAACACAATAACACCCCGTTCATGGCAAACAAATTCCTTTTTCGGCCTACACTTCCAGCCTCTCTTTATAACCCGGTCATCATCTTAGCTATTGCGTTGTCGAAAAGTCTCGAATAAACAAATACCGCTTGCCACCGAAACATTGAGGCTTTCTGCGTTTCCCCTCATTGGAATATGAGCCAGTTCGTCGCATGTAGCACGCGTCAAGCGGCGCAAGCCATCGCCTTCGGCCCCAAGCACCCAGGCAACCGGCCCTTTCAGGTCAATGTCGAACAGACTTTTTTCAGCTTCCCCTGCCGCGCCTATCACCCAGATACCGATTTTTTTCATTTGTTCCAGCGCCCGCGAAAGATTTGTCACGGTAACGTAAGCAATGGCATCGGCAGCGCCACTGGCCACCTTGATTGCCGTGGCGTTGAGGCTGGCGGCACGATCCTTGGGCGCAATCACGGCATGCGCGCCCGCCGCATCCGCGACCCGCAGGCAGGCGCCGAGGTTATGCGGATCCTGCACGCCATCGAGCACCAACAAGAGAGCCGGTTCGGGGAATGACGGGAGCGATTCCAACACATCATCGAGGAAGGTCATGCGCTGGACGGCATCGACGCGAGCAATGACACCTTGGTGACGGCGGGTTCCTACCATGCCGTCGAGGCGTTGATTATCGATACGGGTTACTTTCAACCCAAGCGATTCGGCGAGTTCGAGCACTTCACGCGCGCGCGCATCGTGGCGCAGGCCAGAAACATAAAGATCAAACACGGACTCAGGGTCGCGCCGCAACCGTCCCAACACGGCGTGAAAGCCATAGATGAGGCGTTCAGCCATGACGTTTCCTTCCGCTTTTTTCCCCGCTTACGTTCTTACTGCTGCCCTTGCCTTCCGTCAGAATCCGGCCGCGCTCAGTCTTGCCCTTGCGCCCGGTCGGACGTGTCTCGCTTGCGAGCAGGCGGAAATCTATCTTGCTGGTTTCCAGATCGGCACGGATCAATTGCACCTTTACACGGTCGGAGAGACGGTAACGCATATGGGTACGCTCACCCACCAACGCATGGCGGGCTTCGTCGAAATGAAAATAATCGCTGCCAAGATCGGAGATGTGCACCAGCCCCTCAATGAAAACATCGTCAAGCGCTACGAACAGGCCGAACGGCACAACTGCCGACACGCTGCCAGAAAACGTCTCGCCGATACGATCCCGCATGTAGTAGCACTTGAGCCAGTCCACCACATCGCGCGTAGCTTCATCAGCACGGCGTTCAGTCATGGAACAGGCCAGTCCGATTTCTTCCCAGTTGCCGGGGCAATACCGCTTGCCCGCCAGCACAGCTTTGATGGCCCGATGCACCAATAAATCGGGATAGCGCCGAATCGGCGAAGTGAAGTGCGTGTAGGAGTCATACGCCAGCCCGAAATGGCCCACGTTATCCGGGCTATAGACGGCCTGACGCAACGAACGCAACATGACCGTCTGCAACAGTTGCGCATCCGGACGGGTGCGCGTTTTATCGAGCAGCGCCGCGTAATCCTTGGCCACCGGTTCATCGCCCCCACCCAGCGTCACCCCGAATTCGGTGAGGAAAGCGCGCAGTTTTTCAAGATTCTTCGGCAACGGCTCTTCGTGGATGCGATATAGGGTCGGATGATTGTTGCCGCACAGAAAATCCGAGGCGCACACATTGGCTGCGAGCATGCACTCCTCGATCAGCCGGTGCGCATCGTTGCGCACTTCGGGGACAATGCGCGCAATTTTGCCCGCATCGTCGAATTCCATGCGCGTCTCCGTGGTCTCGAAATCGATGGCTCCGCGCCGGGCGCGCGCTTTCAACAACGCACGGAACAACCGGTCGAGTTCCTGGAGATGCGAAAACAGGCCGCCGAGCGAAGAAATAGCTTTGGCGTCCTTTTCATAAAGCGCCGCCGCAACTTGGTTGTAAGTCAGGCGCGCGTGGGAAAACATCACCGCCGGATAAAAGCGGTACGCCTTGATCTCTCCGCGTACGCTAACGTCCATGTCGGCCACCATGCACAGGCGCTCCACTTGCGGATTGAGCGAACACAGCCCGTTAGAAAGCTTTTCCGGCAGCATGGGAATGACGCGCCGGGGGAAATACACCGAATTCCCCCGTGCGCGGGCGTCGGCATCGAGCGCGATTCCCGATTCCACGTAATGCGAAACATCGGCAATTGCCACCACCAGGCGCCAGTCCTTACCATTACGCTCGCAAAAAACGGCATCGTCGAAATCACGCGCCGTTTCGCCGTCGATTGTCACCAGGGGCAAGCCGGTGATGTCTTCGCGCCCAACCCGGTCTTTCCTACGCACCATATCCGGCAACCTGCGCACGTACGCACGGGCTTCAGCCGAAAATTCGAACGGTAGTTCATGTTTGCGCAGGGCGATTTCGATTTCCATGCCTGGATCAGCATAGTGCCCCAGCACCTCCACGATGCGCCCCACAGGCCGTGCGGCGCGCGAAGGCTGCCCGATCAGTTCCACCGTCACCACCTGTCCCGGCACGGCCCGCTTGCCGCCTGACGCAACGAGGATATCCTGTGCCAGCCGTTTGTCTTCCGGCACGACCACCCGGATGCCGTGCTCATCGAGCACGCGCCCGACGATGCGCACGTTGGCGCGCTCCAGCACTTCCACAACCTTGCCCTCGGCGCGGCCACGCCGATCCAGCCCCTTGATGCGCACGATCACGCGGTCGCCGTGAAACACCTCGCGCATGGCCTTTGGCCCGAGAAAAATATCTTCGCCTTTGTCGTCGCGGAGCAGAAAACCGAAACCGTCCGGATGCCCCTGCACCCGCCCACGGATCAAATCCGCCTTATCCGGCAGCAGCCAGGCATCGCGCCGGTTGAGCATGACCTGCCCTTCGCGCAGCATCGCATGCAGGCGGCGCCCGAAGAATTCACGCTCATCGTCCCGGATGTCGAGCGCGTGCGCCAGCGCGTCCAGGCTCATTGGCGCGCCTTCGCGCTCCAGGACTTGCATGATGTACTCGCGGCTAGGCAAAGGTGAGCCATAATTTTGCCTTTCGCGTTCGAAAAAAGGATCGGCATGCCGAATCCCGTTTAATTCCATGTGAGTTTTTTCTCGTTTTTCAGTCATTGACTTTTTTCTTCTTGTCCGTATAATGTTTGCCTCTTGCCCAGATGGCGGAATTGGTAGACGCGCTAGTTTCAGGTACTAGTGCCGCGAGGCGTGGAGGTTCGAGTCCTCTTCTGGGCACCACAATCGGTGTATTATATCCGCCTGATGCCTGAGGCATCAACAGTGTTGCTTGGCTTCATGCCGGAGCAACCTTGATTGGATAATATGGGCAATCAAGAAAGGGGGCAGACATGGCGGGGATATTCACTCATCTTGCAGTAGTACGTAGCATCTATGCCAACTACGACAGGCTCTCTGCCATATCGGAGCTGACGCCTGAAATAAAATTTGCGCTTCAGATGTATTCAAATTTTGTCGACCTTGGCGCCATCACTCCAGACTGTCCATACTTTTATCTCACGGATTTCGATGAAGAAGCTGTCAGTTGGGCCGAAGTAATGCATTATTGCCGAACTGGCGATTTCGTTCGAGAAGCAATAGCGAAACTGAGGAACGAAAATCACACCGAAAAAAATACTCAAAAAGCCATTGCTTGGCTCTTTGGCTATACGTCACACCTTGTTACGGATTTGACCGTTCATCCCGTCATCAAACTCAAAGTAGGGGAATATGCAACAAACAAAAGCAGGCATCGTTTCTGTGAATTACAGCAGGACGCTTATATGTTTTTCCGCACACTCGGAATGGAAGCAGCTGAGGCTAATTATCTTAAAGGCGCAGGCATAAAATCGTGTACAAATGACTCACGAAGCACAAAGCTGCACAACAAAACTGCCGAACTCTGGAATCATTGCATTTCTGCAGTTAAGCCTTCTTATGATGACGTTGATTATACCGTTGGCCGCATTCCTAATAAAGCACCCAGACCGAAAACATGGTTCAGGTGGTTCTGCGAAATGATTGATAAAGGCGCTGAAAATGGCCACCAAGTTCCAATATTATCCTACTTTTTACTGAAATATGGCTTTGCACTTCCCAAAAATCAGAATGCCATAGACATGTCCTATGTCTCTGGTCTTGCCACCCCTGACGGAAGAAATGTTGATTTCCCCGTAATCTTTGAAATGGCCGTAAATCACACTATAGAATATTGGACAGAACTTGCGGCAGCGTTACATCCAAAATCACCGAAGCTATTTTCCTTAGTCAATGCCAATCTGGATAATGGGAAAATTGCCAAAAGCGATGCATTGGTTTTCTGGGACAAAGGCTACAACGTTTGAATATACAGTCAAGCCGGAGGCAGTCATGATGAACATGAAACAACCTCGTTTTAACAGCTTCATTCTGCTAGTGACAATCTGCTTGTCACTCGCTTCAGGATGCTGCGGCCTGCAATATCAAGTTTGCGATCCACAAAACACAGCTTATACGCAAAATACAATCAATCCTGTCTATGCCAGACAAGCAAAGGAACTTGCAGCCTCAACCGGGAAACTGACCGTTGCAATACAAGCTGTTATCGAATATCCAGCCATTTCACAGGGGATGAGCGATGAGCAGATATTGCACTACATCTACACTGAAAAACCAGAACTTGGGCTTATTTTTTCAGATAAAAAAGTACATTTTACCCGCATCGACAAATACGTAGAAGTAACTGTCTACGCAGACGACCAAACGACCGCACTGGTTATTGATAAATCCAGCACCCCCGTAATCGACTGCATCTATGGAAGCAAAGCTATTCAAGCCGAGTAAACGGCACCCTGCTGCTTCATATTTACAGTTCCGGGGACTGCCGCAATTTTACGAGCCGAATTTCCCCGCTGGCAACGCGATGGGCAAAAGGGCGGGTGGAATCGATCCCTTCCTCGTAGCGCAGTTCATCGAAACCGGCGTAACCGCCTTTTTCCGCAAGTGAGCGGGCGGCCCGGAGGAATACTTGGCGCGCTTCACCGTCGCCACCGGTGCTCAGCCGTTTCATGTTGAGGTCGATGCGGCAATACCCGGCATCGCGTTCCGTTACCCGAATTTCCCAAGTAGGCGCAAAGGGGTCGTAGATGCCGTAGGCGATGAGGCCACCCGCAAGATATTCCGGTTTGAGGTAACCGAGCTGTTGCAGCATCCATAGCACGCCTACTGTCTCCGCAACGGGTCCGGGGGATTCCTTGACGGTCTCGACGGTTCCTCTGGCGACATTGCCAAGCCCGCTACATGCGGCAAGCACAATGGGCAGTGCGAGCGCGCCATATCGAACGGTGCCTCTCATGGCCTGACCTCCCCAGTCTTTCATTGCAGGTAGTTAAAGAGTGATAGCCCGCTAATCCGCAAGAAAGACAGTTGCGAAGCTTCGAGGCTGGTTCGCAGCAGGGTGAGCCGCGACATGGCTTCAGCGTAGTCGCAGTCCTGCAAGCGGCTGAGGGTATCGGCGTACTGGGTGTCCATGTCGGTGTTGACGTTGCCCAACTGTTCGAGTTCGACCAGTTGGGAGCCGACCTGGGCACGCACCCTCAGTGTGGTATCGAGTGCATAGTCGATGTTTTGGATGGCAAATTTGACCCCGCTGATAACTCCGCTTGCCCCCGGATTTTTCAGGGAGTCGATAAAGATGGCGAGGTTATCGAAGACGTTTTTGGAAGCGATGAAGATTTCGGCCGATTCTTTGTCGTTGACGAGTGCGCTGGCATCTACGTTAATGCCGTTGAAAGTAAATGTGGGGCCAGTGCCGATGACAGCGGGGTCGAGCTGTTCCCTGTTACCGCCAGGGACATACTCCCAGACCCCATATGTGCCTGTATTATCATCATAAATTACTTCGTAGCGCCGCCCGGTATCGGCAGCCGCTGGGGGAGCCGGGGGAATCTGAGGGGTGAATTCAACGGTAACGTTTGCCCCGGCGATGTTGCCACTTCCGGGGAAAAAGTTAATCACGCCATCCATCGTCCGCGTATTGCCGAAAAGATCGGAACCCGGCAGGCTCACCGGCATATAACGCGAGGAAGAAACCTGAATGGTGCGCATGCCCTGATCCCCTGCGTAGCTGACGTTCCCGAAAGAGCCCTGAAACGGCTGAACGTCCGCCCTGTAACCGGAGAACAGGAAGTTGCCGGAAACATCCTGCGTGTTGGCAAGCGCGAGCAGCGCATCAAACTGGCTCCGCATGTCGATGACGAAGAAGTTCAGTTCCTCCGAACTGAGGATGCCGTCTCCTGCCCCCAGCGCACTCACGCGCATGTATTGCAGGATGTCGCACATACCCATGAGTTTGTTTTCCAACAGCCTCAGGTTGTCGGTGGAGGTATCCTGATTCACCTTGTATTGCGCGTTGATCGTGCGCGACTTGTTCACATCCAGTGCGCGCGATGCTGCGATGGGGTCGTCCGCCGGGGTGAGTACCCTGCGGCCCGTGGCAACTTCCTGCTGGGCATGCAGGATGTTCGACCACAACTGCTGGATCGTGCCGACCCCTTTGTCGTAGATCATGCTGGTGCTGATACGCATGGCTGTCTCCTTTGTCCCGCTCAACGCACGATGGAAATGATTTCGTCGAACAGGCGCTGCGCGATGGACATTACCCGTCCGGATGCCTGATACGCCTGTTGATAACGGACGAGGTTGGCAGCTTCTTCATCGAGATTGACGGCAGAAAGCGCGTCGCGTGCCTCACGCGCCTGCTCGTAGAGCGTGGTCTGGGTGAGTTCGTTGGTCTGCACTTCGTGGGTCTTGTTGCCGACCTTGTTGACCAGTTGCGAATATGCGCTATCCATCGTGGCCGTCGGCGGCGTGACATTCCCGCTGCTGTCCACCCCATTGTTGAACAGCAGTTTGGCAGTTTGCAGCGCGGCGAGCAGGTTGGCATTACGGTTGTCGGCAATGCCCGCTTCCGTGGGACGCAGGTTGAAGGTGTCGCCGTCCGCAGGCGTACCCGAGAGGGTGAATGAGAATTCAAACTCACCCGCAACGGTTATGGTAAATGTTTTCCCCGTCACATCCGTCGGATTAAACGCATTCGACGGAGAAATGCTGAACCCGCCAGCCGGCGCAGGCGTAAAGGTCGGTATCAGGAACCCGCCGCTGTACTCCAGTTCCAGGTTCCAGTCGGTGCGTACGCCATTGACGTTGCTCATCTTGATGTCCGACACCTTGCCAGTTCCATAGTTGGTGACCGGCACATCACCGATGACGGGGCAGCCTGCGGCAATCTGGCGCGGATCAGTGATCACCAGCTTGATGTCGCGCGCCATATAGCGCGTAGGCTGGATGAGCGCGCGCTCCACACCAGCAAGCGCAAAGGCGCCGAGGTCGATCTGAAGTCCTTCAAAAGTGCTATCGGCTGGGGTCAGTACCTTTTCGTACAAATCCGGCCTGTTTGGATTGCTGGCCCTGGTGCTCAAATTGGTGATGACATAGTTCGCGCCATCGAATGTCAACTCGTAATTGGCATCTGTCAGGAAACCGAGATTTACTATGTCGTCGTCGGCGGGGTCGGTATCGAAGGCGAAACTCACTGCGGGGGGGCCACCGGGTACGCTGGGGGGCACACTGGGCATGATGCGGGGTGCAGGCAGGCTGAACAAATCCAGCCCCAACGCCCCGCCTAAGTCAACGCCCAGTTTTTGCTGGTTATTGATGGCGGAAGCAATCGACACCGCAATCATCCCGATCCGGTTCTGCGTGGTATCAAGCGATTCGCGCCGGAATTCAAGCAGCCCCGCAAGCTGCCCGCCGGTAATCAGGCGTTCGGGAATCATGATGGGATCCCCGTTGTTCGGGATGATTGCCACCCCGTAGCGTTGCGGGTCGTTCTTGTCCTGCACCGTCCCCAACCTGGTAGCGTAATTGCCCATCACCAGGCTTTGCCCGGAACCGATAAACACAGACAGCGTGCCATCGTCCTGCACCTTCGTTGTCACCTGGATCAGCTTGTTGAGTTCACTCACCAGTTGCTCGCGTTGATCCAGCAAATCATTGGCCGGTTTGGCGGTGCCTGACGCCTGCGCCACTACGATGCGCTGATTGAGTTCGGCGATGCCGTTAGCCAGCATATTGATCTGGTCGATAGTGGCGCGGATGTCATACTCCACGCCTTCGCGGATCTCGGTCAGGCGCTCGTCCAGCGTATGGAAGCGCCCCACCAGCGCCTGCGCGGAAGACAGCAACGTCTGACGCGCCGATAAATTCGTCGGATCGGCAGCAACTTCCCGCAGTCCGGCAAAAAATGCATCCATCGCCGGAGAAAGCCCGACGGAGGGGTCAGCAAGCATATTGTCGATCTGCCGGATCTGCACGGCGTAAGCCGCGTACTCGGCCCTGCGCGTATCCGTGCTCAACATCTGGTTTTCGAGAAACTGGTCGTAAGCACGGACAACGGTCGTCATCTTCGTGCCCGTTCCGAAAAACCCCGCACCTGAGAAAAACGGAGTCATCGCGCTCTGGATGACTTTCTGGCGGTGAAAGCCGGGCGTGTTGACGTTGGCGATGTTGTGGCTGGTGGTAATCAGTTGTCCCTGTGCAGCGTTGACGCCCGTCAGCCCGATATTGAGCAAGCCTGCCATGATACTTCCCCGAAAAAACGTTCCTGCCTGTGAGTTGCAAGAACCTTGCCAGCGGAAAAACGGCAAAATCCGCCGCTGGGGATGTCGATCCAGTAACTCCCTCCGCCACCCGCCTTCGACGGGCGGCACCTCCCTCGAGAGGGAGGCTCTTGACCTGAACGGTTGTGAATTGCCTCAACCTGGAATTATTAAACCGGCAATCAAATAGACGATGAATATTTGATGTAATTCGTTGATTTTTAATGGATTAAATGTGAAAACAAAGGTTGCCGGGTTAATATGATGCGCACTGTTTCAGCATTTACCCATATAGCATTACCGGAAAGGAAGTATCCCATGCGTTTCATGCGCCACCGTCCAACAAACCGGTTCAAAGCCGCATTTCTGCCACTGTGCGCGTGCCTTTTTGGATTGTTCGCCAGCCCGGCTGCCTACGCCGTCCGTCCGTTTTTCACCGACGATGCACGCATCGTCGATCATAAGGCCTGCCAGATCGAGAGTGGAATCCAAAGCGAACGCGACAGCACCGAATACCGGGTGATGCCTGCCTGCAACTTCACTGGGAATTTTGAACTAGGGATTGCCGGGGCCCGCAGCCGTTACGATGGGAAAACGCGAACCACGGACATCGTGATCCAAGGCAAAACCCTGTTCAAAACCTTGGCGCCAAACGGATGGGGCTGGGGGCTGACGTTTGGCAACTCCTACAACCCGACTGTTCACGATCACGCGGTCAGCAACCTTTACGCCACTGTGCCAATCAGTTTCTCGTTCCGCGATGACCGTGCGGTGCTGCATGCCAATCTGGGCTGACTGCGGGAAAAGGAATTCAGCCGGCATCGCATGACCTGGGGCCTCGCCTCCGAGGTGAAGCTCAGCGAGCGTATCTGGCTGGTCGCCGAGACATTTGGCCAGAACCGAGGCAAACCGTTCTATCACGGTGGCTTTCGCTATGCACTGATACCCGGTCATATCGAGATCGATACCGCTTACGGCAACCGGTTCGGCAGTAATACGAAAGAGCGATGGTTTGTCGTCGGCCTACGTCTGGTGTCGCCTGCTTTTTTGCCGTAGGTTGCCTTGATCTAAGGAAACGCTGATTTATTCCATTCGGGCATCGTAGGCGCGGGTTTCAAACACGTCCATGTCCGTTCGTCGGCTTGCAGACCATGTGTCAGGCTATGTTTTGGGCGGGTTTGAAACCCGTACCTACGATGCCAGAACGCTCAGGAATTGTTCAGCGTGTCCCTAAGGAAACTCTGCACAACCCTTTTTCTGGATTGCTTCGTCGCTTTGATCCGCGCAATGACTGAGCAGAAAGGTCAATGGATTCAACCAATACTGTCATTGCAAAC
>Ga0123354_10009212_pt1 | contig 15090 bp, 3 predicted proteins | sample TergutLab28metaG_2_FD_97872 | JGI IMG/M metagenome (GOLD analysis project Ga0123354, IMG submission 97872) | Labiotermes labralis P4 segment gut microbial communities from Petit-Saut dam, French Guiana - Lab288 P4 | ecosystem: Host-associated > Arthropoda: Insects > Digestive system > Gut ...
TAAAATCCCTTTTTAATTATTTTTTTTTTTTTTTTTTTTTTTAAACCTCCTTTTAAGGGGTGGGTTTTGTATACCAACCAAAGAAAAGGATTATGCTATTTTTGCTTTCAAAATCCCAGAAAAAAGGGGGGGGGGGGGGGGTGGTGGTGGTGAAGTTGTCCCGTAACATGCCAAGCAGGCACTGAGGGGACGTACAGCTCAACGCATAGTCGAACTCCGCATTAGAAATGGGTGGATAGTCAGTGCCACAGCCCGACCTCTTTACTCGTCTGGAGAGCGGACTGGTACCTATTGTGCAGGAGGCTGGGTGGGCTTGGGGCCGTTTTGACTGGTAAGCCAGTCTTGCCCGCCACCGAAGATTCGAAGCCCGTAGCGAGTCATACCAACTACGCTATCACGACAGTACGGGAAACAAGTTAACCTTAAATCGAGATCTGGTACTTATTTCTTGACCGCCACGTTCAGTAGGGTACAGAGGTTGTCTCGTCCAGCGCAGTGGCTGCGAGGAGTTTTTCTGCGGATGTAATGACAGCCCCTGTATAGACCTCACTATTCGCTTACCCCTCGAGGTCATGAATGCAGGGATTTTTGCCTCCCGGCCCCCATTGGTAGAATGGTCATAAATTGTCAGTTAATGAATTAGACACGTGTGCATGGGGAAATTGTATGCCCTAAGCTAGTCTGGTAAGAGTGAGAAAAAAAACCGTAAACCGCAGTTCCTTCAGCAGAATTTGCCTTCCTAATTCAAACCATATATTTCCTGAATACAAAGCAGGTGCTTTGTGACCAGAACGTGTTGAAACATGTGGGGAACGCAGTGTCACACCTCCATGCTTCTAGTCGAATTCAAAACTGAAACCGTGGGAGTACTCATTATGACTACCTGTTGGTTATGAGGACAGATTTCCTGTTACCCCAGTGTGGCTTACAACAGGGAAGCTTGATTAAGTCCGCTGGCTTCCTGCTTGTGTAAATCAGATCATATATTGTCGTTTGCATTATGATATTTTTACGTTAATATTTTGGAAGTTACTTTATCTGTCTGAAATCAATCAAAATCATGCACAAATTTATCATTTGACATAAGAAACAGAAAGTGGACCACATGTAGTAAATCGACCCTGCTTTCTTCAAATCCTCGCCCACTGAAAACTGAAGATCACGACAGTCAGTCCCATATCCCAGAGACGTTCATGTTCTCCCAGTTGAAGAGCAATTCTCCGCTTCTTGTGGAACCCAAAGGCTGATCAAATTATTGTCTGCATCGTGTAGTGTGACACTAGGAAAAGGTATGTAGTCACAACTTAATCACTGAGGTATATTTAATGAATATGCGATGGAAGCAACTACATGTTTCGGCCTGTATTGGCCATCATCAGGTTGTCTATGGAACTTTAAGGGCTAGCTATATGCATGCGCGCATCCTAGTTCCACACACACAACGGGGATGACACACTTCCTAGGTGTAGTGTGACATTCAACAACTGCACGATTCTCATTAGTGTAGTCACAAGAGCCTATCACTTGATCTGCTGAAGCAAATGAGTCCAGTCCATCGCAGCAAACTGTTTTTGTATTATCCATTGTAATTATCCTTCCGTATAGTAGTAGATATCTTCTGCAGTGATAGTTTCTCTTTAACATCTGAAGGGTTATACTAAATTCTGTGTATATATTTTGTCTTCACATTTATACCACTATAAGCACTGCCCATCTCATCACATCTTCCATTTTATCATATAACTCATTTGTGGTGAATAATCTTAATTTATATTATAATAGTCTTAATAATAATAATAATAATAATAATTCTTTGTATCCTACTAATATTTATTATCCTCACGTTTAATTCGACGTCATACAACCTATGCAGTTAAACAGCTTTTTAAATGAATTGCATTTACAGTAAATTAAACTTTGAATGTACAGTAGCAGCAGGGGCGTGGAGTATGACTCTGCCAAATACACATACGCCATCCCTGATATGATCCAAAGCAATGTTGCGAATCGAGGATGATTCTGATACGCCAATAGCACAAACAGCAGTGCTTGTCCGAGCAGCCGCCTCGTTTCCTACTTGCTATACATAATACATAGTGGTGGGAGAAGGGGACAAAAAATTACATGACGTAGTAGCAATGACCTCTCCACTTCAGTAATATGCCCTTCTCCCTGTCTCAGTGCCAGTTCGTAAGTAATTCTGAAGAAAAATCGATAAAACAAAAACTCCTACTCTGGTCAGTGACCAAAATGTCGAAATGACTGCGTGTGAAGTAACGATTTGTACAGTAATGACGTGCTGCCATGTTAGCGTGATATTTTGATATTGTGCATCCTGTTGTGTTTAGAGTTCAAATTGTTTGGTGTAATTAATATTTCCGTTTACACAACTTATTTAACTATGCTTAGATAAGTATGTCTTTACATTAAACAGGTACATATTTCAACCGACATGCGGTCGTCTTCAGGCTGTACAATTTTTACAAGATAGTAGTTTTGTAATTCTCTGCATTCGTCTCGATCTTTACATAAATGGATGCAAATATGTATGATTTAAAATTTTATAAAAAGGAAGTAAATATTAAATAGATAAAGTATCGGACGGTTCCTTCTAGGCCATTAGCAGTAATGGTGATTAAAAAAGAAGTTTATGTGTAAAATCGTTAAACCTCGTCGGTTGGTTGGTTGGTTGGTTGGTTAAAACGTTGTAGCTGGCGGGGGGACACAGGCATGATAGACAAGCATGTTCTTCAGTTATCAAGCCACATGGTAAAGTGCCATCTGTATCAGAGAACACATGGCTGCCACTCGAGTAAACAGTGATAATATTCAATTTGTTGAGTTTGTTAACATTGTACTGCCATGAAGTCTTTCTGAATTGGAGCAAGAATGTTGGTACTGGGAGAGAGAAGTGGTGTGTGAAACGCGCTGATTTGTCAGCATTGGTTCTTTTTCAAGACAGATGAAGAAGGAAATGTGTTTCAGCATTAAACTAACGCTGTTTGGAGCGCACAGTGAAGGTGGCAACGAACGGGACTCCTCTGCACCGGGTGTACCCGGCATGACGCCGCGAAACCCGCAAGGGTTGAATGACCGCTGGGGGACCCGCCTCGTACTGCATGTCTTCACCGTGTCATCGTGGTGGCGTGACGTCACTCCAGCGTAGTTCAGAGCGCTAGATCAAGCCCTGCCTCTCATCCTGTGTGAAACCTGCGGTTATCGTTGTAGCCAACGATATAAGCTGTTTGTTACCACGTCTTTAATCCCCTAGAATTATAACGTCGAGGCAGGAGTATATCGTTGTGAAATATTATTTCCATCCACATTTCAGTATTTGTGTCAGTTACCATACAGAACATGTCATCTATCGGATTTACATATTAAATGTCTGTTGCTTTCCACCGTTGAACTCAAAAAAAAAAAAATTAAAAAAGTCTCGGCATTGAAAGAATCCACATATATTACCCATCTGCATAATGAGTGCATGTTCCTTGGATTACGCTGTTTGTTTTCATTTGCTCTTATGTCGAGAGATGAGGAGCCAATGGGGAAGTCTATGGACAGTCTCGTTAGGCCAGCAGCTTACGTCATATCAGTTCAACAGAGGTTCGTGAAGCCGCCATGTTTATTCGGTCGCCAGACTTGGCACACCACAAAGAGAAGAAGGAAGAAAAACAAATACTGTGCAAGACTGAAAGAAAGGAAGAGGGAATAAACAAACGAAGACAGCGAGAAAGAAATCTTAAATGTATGTCTAGTTCTAATGCCTAGTTCTACTGTCTAGTCATATGTTTGGTACTTGTTCACTTAAGTGTCAGAACTGTCACTCTGTCGTGACCTACGCGACGGGCACCTCGACGATATACTATACTTTCATTCGGGATAGCTCAGTCAGTATAGATTAGTGTGTGGACCGGACGACAGGGATTGTGTTCTCGGTAGGACACAAATATCTTTCGCCACCGCTTCCGACCCGAATCTAGGGTCCACGCTGTCTCCTTTATATTGTGTACTACCCAAGGTTCTTTCCTCTTTGGTAAAGCGCCTGCGACATGAAAACTGCTACAGCCATTCTTAAATATATTAAGATATTATGTCTTTATGTAATATTATGACTGCATTAGGCCTAATTATTAATATATTAAGAGATTTAGTATAATATATTGAATAGTTGTTCGCAAACTTTTGCGTTAAAAGTGGAAGCTGAATCGTTAGGCTGTCTTACGCATTAATATTATGTTAACTTGTAGTGTAGTTAATTACACAGTTCAGTACAGTTTTTGACAATCTGTGCAAGATATCGGACCGTTATCGTATTGGAGTCAGTTGTGGATCTTATGTAGCATGTGGAAAGCATTTTTGTAGGTTAAACAGATGTTTTGGTGTATTCCATCTACTCTTATTCTACAGAAATGCTTATATTATGTAATAACTATTAAACTTACATCAAGGAGTTGTGGTGTTTGCTTTGTGTCATCTTGCGGCTACTGGCGAATATATTAGTAACGTCGAGAAGAATAAATACATTAAGCAAACACCATAATTCAGTACAGTATGTTGGTGTCCAGATGGGTGCGTAAGGAAGATTTAAAGTGTGTTACCTGTACTTGAAGAGATATGGAGGCCACTTTCTTGCCCTAACAAACTGCCGTATAGCTGGTAAAATTTCATACGTAAGTCGAAATACTACACTGCATCAGGGCTGGTAAAATCTCATATATCCTGTTAACTAAAAATTAATATCCAAGGAAAACAGAAAGGATAAACAAGCAACAAAACTATACGAAGGAATGGTGGAGGAGAACACAACTACGGCCATACGAAACGTGTCTTTCAACACGTATCTTACGCAACTACTACAGCTAAGTACTCGTATATGGGTGACTAGGCTACAGGCTAGACAACCGAGGTGCCTTGGTCGCGTGTCCCATAGGTGCAAGAGACATTTCTCGTCTCCAAAATGTCTAAACTGGCCGTGGGGCTTATCCACTCTCCTATACAATGGTGGGCATCAGGGGATAAACAGCAGAGGCGTGAAGGAGACCGCTCACATTATCTAGTGCCGAAATTAATGATGATTGGATATGTACCTTCACTCCTCCATACGCCTTCATGTTATGCACGGCGACAGATTTAAACGGTACTGATATGGAGCCAGAGTAACTCAGTAAAACGGCGAGCTGAGGAATATAAGACGTTGTTTGATTATTGGCACTGACGTGTTCCTTTCATTAGTACATCCTTTGGCATGGTTAGGGAGAATCTTGGTAAAATCGATCGAATAACGAAGTGTAACACCCGTCTCCTTCTCTTGAATGTTAAAAGAGTGCGTGGAACCGCATCTCAACACATACTTACACCATATACCCGTATCATCATGAGCTGTACCTGATTAGGCTTAATTGCATGTTGCTGTGCTTTGTCCCTGCTTGTGGAACAGTCGTGGTTAAGTCGTTAGCGCTTCTGCTCTACAGAGTGAGCATAAAGTCTTTTCCTGGTTACAAACATTTATTACAAGAAAACGACGTGGAATACAAACTTTTTTTTATACCTTAAGTTAGATTCTAAAATTTTATGTCATGTGCTTATTGTTATGTTACAGTTGCATAACCTGCTAGTGTCAAAATGGCGTCAATGAAGGAGAAAGCCCAGTGTGTTTTGTGGTATCACGAAACAAAATCACCGGTTATCGATTAGACGTTCTCCGTGCAACAAAAGGATTACGTGTTGAAGTGTACTAATGTGTTGTAAAAAAACTTCTTGAGTAACATTTAAAGAAATAGATGTTTGAATTCCACGTACAGTAGTTTTCTTGTAATAAATGTTTGTAATAAGGGAAAGACTTTATGCTTACCCTGTATATTTTGAACGTTTCAGGTTCAAACATCGGTACAGGGACCTGCTATACTAACTCCGGCTTTGTTCTTCCAGGAGGATTCCAGACAATACATTAAAGTACGTCACGAGCCCCTCCCTACACGTCCTTTGGGATTTATTATTCACTAGTCACCGTACCTTTCAACCCTATATAATGATGACTGTATGACTGGTTCTTAAATTATGATGATGATGAAGATAATAATAATAACTATTGAATAGTAATATTTCATTGTACCACTAGACCGTCTATTTTGCCATCTGTAATTAAAAACCATTAAATCTTTTTGAAAGTATGGCTAATTCTTAAACTAATAAGATAAGAAGATAAAACTAGTATGGAAACAAAGATCACTACTTGGCCGGTAGCGCTTTGATTTAAGCAAACTTAGATTGACAAAATGATAAAAGAGTTACAACAGACTTGTGCGGAAAATGAGGCTGTGTTATTGAAATCATACAACACGTTATGTGATGGTGCACGATCTTAGTATCAACGAAATAAAAACTAGGAATGATGATGTCTCTAAACGATTTGTCACGAAGTATTGTTCAAAAATATCTTAAGAAAAATTTTAGTCCCTTGTTCAGTGTATCCTCCAGAAAATGTTTCAGAATATAAGGTGCAAAATTTACTGGGACCGAACATTGATAGCACTGTATACATGATACTGCATCATCTGACAACACACAGTAAAGTTGCTTACATAATTAATACACTCGCCACTATTACCGAGAATATTGAGAAGACATGTAACAATAAAATGCAAAGTATGTAAAATTAGCAGGGATTAAACTTTTGGCGCCGCAATTATTTTTTTAATTTTAGCACATCCTGTATATAATATATGAATAATGCAGGAACCAAATACGTTAGAATAATGAAACAAACTGCATTTTGAAGAGAAAAAACCGGAGAGTATACACCATGTTTAAAATATTCAGTACCTATATTTGTTGAATAAATATATAAAATGAAGCTTTAGAGGTTAGCGGTGCGGTACGACCACTAGAGTTGACGTTAGGCGTCAAAAGGTTAAGCAGCAGTTGCGTATGTAAGAGGTGACAGTGGTACCTGTAGTATCTACAGTGCTGTCAGAAACTAATGCGTTGCCAAAGATCTTGCACAAATTTTGAAGCTTCTTATTAAATATTATTGTTATTATTATTATTATTATTATTATTACTGTTACTACAATTACTTGGGAGACAACGATGTCTTGTCCATAGGGGTTTGGCTTCCAGTGCCTGCTTTGTTCTTGGACTGTATTTTTCTTCATTCAGTATGTATCGTGGCCAGTTGTATTGCTAATATTCGATTTTAAAATATTCGATCACTTAATAATTCTCCGATGACTGCATTAGTTTGGTGACGTACTCTTACGATATTCAGTAAGGGTCGTAGAAATTATGACTGTGTTTCCCCCCCCCCCTGTTCAGTAACGTTACTAGTGTGTACTACTATCAAAATCTGTGCTGATCTCTCTTTTACCAAACGTGATCGGTTTCTTGTTTTCCGTATTGCTGTGTGCAGATCTACACGAAAATACGAAACTTGCCGTGTCATGCAGGTTGACTGCGATTAGTTCGACCGAGCCACTGTTGCTTGTTTGACGTCATGCGCGCATTCGACTACCTTGCTTCTGCGGCAACTTCTCTAACACAAGTGTAACGCGTGCAGTCTACACGTTCCTCGTAGGCGCTGAAAACTCGTCCTAATTATAGACGCTTGAACGCGAATTCATCTTACTGTAAACATTGAATGCGTGGCAGCATAATTAATTTTATTATGTGTTATCTACCTTTATTTATTTATTTATTCGTTCTTTTAATGAGATGCTTAGTTTTATCCCTGTTTCTTTTTATCGTATTCTCCTTCCTAAAGGAAAAGAGTAACTTTATGAGATAAACCACGATGTCTGTGTGTTTGCCTGTTTGTCCCATTTCAACTTTTGGACCAGTTGACTTATTTTCACGGAAATTGGAATGAACGTGATTCCATTAGAGACCACACTGACGTCATACTATTATTTATTCAGTAAGTAGTAACGAAATCCTACAAAAAAATAAAAAGCAGGAACGCTAACTAGATTGGTCACATCCTGCGTAGGAACTGCCTTCTAAAACACGTTATTGGAGGCGAGATATAGGGAAGGGTAGAATTGACAGCAGAACGAGGAAGAAGACGTAAACAACTACTGGAAGACCTTAAGGAAAAGAGAGGATACTGGAAATTGAAAGATAAAGCGCTAGATCTCACTCCGTGGAAAGCTTGATTTGGAAGAGTCTATGGACCTGTCGTAAGACAGAGTACAGAATGAAAGATTATAAACCTTGTTACCTCGTGAGGTGGAAGCTACACTACCGACACTTCATTCTTTGTCCTGAAGTAATGTGCGAGTTTGATAATTGGCCGTAGAAATATATACAGTTAATATTAAGGCATTTTTTGTCGAATGTAGCGTAATATGTCGCCGTATGAATATTTTAAATTAACATGGCTATCTGAATATTTTCTCTTATTTTTCAGTGCGATAGCGGTAATTAATATAACTAAACCGGTGTAATTTGTTGTGCAGATGGATTGTGATCTTACATTTGTATTACACCTATGACTTATTGTTTATAAGTTCACAGTTAGAAGTGTAAAAACGGTGGGAACTGTTAGTTTGTGCATGACAGATTTGCACGTACATTATCTATACATCAGTAGTAATTTTTTTCTTATGAATGAAATAAAATAACATTGATAATTATCGTGTCCTGCAAGGAATTCCTTCCTTGTTGTTTTAAACCGCTAAGTTCATCTAAATTTTATCCTTTGACTTTCGCGCTGTTTTTCAAAATGGAAGAATAAATTAAGGTTAGTGGTCTGATTTGTCGAAGTGTTCAAGTTAGTGTATACGTGTATGTTGTCTTCGCGATGCATGTACGTCCCCCCCCCCCCATGTTTTCAAAATGCCTATTGATCTAATTGCCCAAGTCATGTTACATGAAGTGTATGTTAACTCGGCCGTCCCTCCTTCTCACATTACCATACATAATTACCATGACACGCGTAGAAGTGTAATAACGGAAAAGACAGATGGCCTTGAAATTGTATGGGTGGGTTTTTGGAAATGAATGTTACTAGCTCACCCTGAGAAACATGTTTTGCTTATTTTTATTTTGTGCTCTAAGGGAGTATAAATTTAAGTGATTGGTTGCCTGTTTCTTTATTTTGTTTCAGAGGATGGACCTAGATGAGAAGTTATTTTAAAAGAAATTAACATAACATTATTTAAATCGCGGAAATTAACTGTTAAATTAACAAAAGGATGCGATCACTGAAGACAGGGGAACATGCAATGCAAAAGAGGGAGAATATGTTTTTCATGGCACAGAAGGTGGACAAAAATCATTTGAAACCCATCTGCATATTTGCATATGAGCAAGCAAGCGTTTGTGCTTCAGTGTCATGTAGTTACAGTCGTGTATGTTTTTTTTAACAGTCTGTAACGTGGAAGTTTACCTGAATACTTTATAGAATCCATATGGTATGTTTTTAAACATCGTAGGCTGGAGACCGCGAGGATTTAGTGGTAAACTGTGACACTACCACATCTGTAGGTGACCGTTTGTGCAAATTTGTTATATCTGGTACACAGCACAAAAAAAAACATGATTTCTGTGAAAGATCCTGTTCTTTCAGAAGGAAAACTAGACCGAGAAAGAGCAAGGCACGAAACTAGCTTACAACGTAACACTGACATGCGTTTGGATCTTTGCACCTTGGACCCTTCTATGGTGGTCATACCGTGTAACCTACTTCGGCTAAATCTTTTGTTATTGCTTGCAGTTTTACACTTATCGTAGAAAGGTATTACTATTATTAGGGTTAGTTATTATATTTCTTTGCAGAACGTATTATTAATATGTATGCGGGCAGCTCAGTCGGTATAGCGACTGAGCTACGGACTGGACGGTCCGGGATCCAATCCCGGTGGGGGACGAGATTTTTCGGCGTCCAGACTGGCACTGGGGCCCACTCAACCTCCTGTAAAATGGGTACCGGGTCTTTCCCGGGGGTAAAGTGCGGCCGGGCCGTGCTGCTGACCACTCACTCCTTTCTAGTACCGCACACCCTCTGGGCCACACCGGACCTGTAACGGGATCACTTTACGTTTATTATTAATATGTATAAGTTGATTTTGCTCAATTTATCGGCCATACGTACCTTGAAACGTACGTCGAAATGTTTTGTACTTTCTGACTTAAAAACAATACTTCCTACACCATTTCTAGGTGTAATCAAAATCTATCAACGTGAGTTTAATGGTATACACCACTGCCACCGGGTAGCCACCCAATTGCAGTGTTAATAAATATTATTATTATTATTATAACGTAAAAATTTCCGTATCTCTAGACGTAAACATTAAATATGAAATGTTATTATAACGTTGGTTATTTTCCTTAATTAGGCCTCATGTAAATCGCACGAAGAAATGAGGCAGATAAATATTGATTCCTATCTATCAGTATCGATTATCGTCCATTACTACTTCGACGACAACCATACTAACGTTAATAACCAAAGCAATTATACAGTTGATAGGTAGTCATGTGAAGTGCCTGTTATTTTCGTAAGTCTTTATAACCCAACTCGACTTTTCGGTTCAGATTTCAGTACCCCTCCCCCCAGTCTAAAATATTTACAAAAATATGTCCAATGATAGACGAATTGTTCCTGTGCGGTCGGACGGACAGACATGACGAATGTAGTAGCAGATTTGCTCAACTTTGCGAACGCGCTTAAAATGGAGTCGGAATGATAGATGCAATTTCGAAACAATGGGAAACGACAGGATGTGTCATAGCATTGACAAAAGAAGAGACTCGTGATCTCATGCGGCTGAATGCAAACAATAAACAATGTGTTGGGTGGGTACGCAGATGACTTGAATGTCGGTGGACGGTTTTGTGTTAACTGGGAGTTTTGCATTTTATCACTAATTTTGTCATATCAGAATAATTTCCATTGAATTGATACGATAAGGAAACAATGTATGTACATGTTTTATTTAGAATATTTGTTACACACTGAGACACTGAAGTATGTATATGGAAATGACTCTTAACTGTTGCGGGACCTTTTAATACAGAGTTGCCCAGAAAGTGATGAAGAATGTAGTGAAAAAATTATTTATATATATTTGTTATTTGGAATAGCAAGTTCTTGTACCCGAAGAGAGCAGTCGAGATGTAGGCGTGTGGCAGTTTGGTGCAATCGTGATTTATATATTTTCGAGATGATTTATTATTTACACGTGAATTCGGTGCCTAGCGAAGTAACGAATTCTACAGTACACTCTCTATTGAAAAGTAGACAGTTATTCAGTTAGTAAAGAAATTCCTTGTTTTGTGGAACCCAACGGTGTAGTTTTAAATCTTGACATTGGGCGCTCTTCTGTGCTGGTTGAATCCGTTTGTACCCTCTCTACTAGTTCTGTGACGTCCACTTTAAGAGTCTTTTCCCAACTATAAGCAAGTCTCTCAAATTGTGTAGGTTAAGGCGGTCTGCGTTAGTTAGTATGCAGTTCGACGTGGAGGTTCTAACAGCAGTGTTGCTGACGATCCAGGTACTCTGTGTTCTTATGCTGTGTCGACTGGTGGACGTTCTTTTTGGAGTGCTTGACCCTGAAGATGAAGGCGCTACTATTCTTCGGAACGTCAGTAATGCTTACCAGTTGTACCAGTCGACACAGCATGACATCCCAGACATTGGAATTTTCACTTGTTTAATCTGAAAGTCCTTACGAACCCTAGCTTTATCACAGTTAGAGTTTCTGGGTTATGGCAACATATAGTCTGGTGAGTGCAAGGTTTTCGGAGGAGCGTTATGCGTGCTTGAAATAGGACGAAATATATTCCTCCGTCGGAAACTGCGTACCAGACTACACAGTATAGTAATCCAGAAGACTAATCATGTTTTTTCACCGTTGGGTAGGGGGGGGGGCTTCTATCTGGCTTCTTGACGCCAACCATTCTGTAATAAAGAGAACGGCTTTTGTGTAGCCGGGAGACCAATCGTCCAGAAATATCAAGGGGTGTTTCTTATATTGGATGTACATCAACCAATAGAATTTTGTTGACCTGGATAGCAAGTTATACATGTACAGTTTTGTTTCTGTTACTGGTCTTTAATCCCATTTTAAAGTTTCTGACAATGTTGATACCATCTGTACAGGTTTGTCATGGGGAGAGCACTTGCCTCCCAGCCCCAGCAGCGATGCCTGTTCGTGGAGGAGTTCGACGCCCTCTCCTCCCCTCAGCGAAGGAGGCTCCACATCCACCTTCTGGTCGCAGGTCACTACCGATGAAGGCATTGTCATCGATGACTATGATGAATTGCCACGCAAGAAGAAGGTGAGTACCGTTTCATGTGATACTTAACAGCTCGCCAGCTAATTTTGTTACTACAGCGCGAAGTAAAGAGCTTGGGTTTGACATGTTTAGAGTGGAATTTGCGTCTTTGCTCGTAGTAAATTCAGCTATTCTTGGAGTTTTCCGTCGAAGTTTATTGCTCCTTACACTGTATTTTTACAACCAGCATATAGTCGGCCATTGCACACGATTTGTAGCAGTCCCATCGTGTCCACCTCCCGGCCCAACAAATCACACTGCGGAGGTATGAATTAATAATATGTACTTGTCCCCTTCTTCCCGTCCTCCAAAGGAACTTTTCAAAAAAAAATTCCCCAGCACGGCTTGGTATGCATTATTTGCCTCCACCGTTTCAACCATCTAACCAAGCCATCGTAGTCTTAGTTAATGAGTAAAAACCGTCAACGCAACTTCATTTTTAGTGAATTTTACAGCAACATGTTTTGACCGTTAGGGTCATCATCATCCTCTTCGATAAAACACTTCAAAAAAGCTAGACATGTGGATTTTCTAAAATGCGCGTTCGCAGTTATGTTTTGTTGTATGTTCTATACATGCTGCTTCTGTGATGAGTTAAAATTTAGGTTACAATAAATACAGTTAAGTTTTTGGAAGGTGGCGTGTTGACGTAGTTACATGGGGCAAGTTAGGGTGTTCTGTTGTTTATATCTCAATCTACAGTTGCCCGTAAGGTTCGTTCTTGTAATGGTATGTATAATGTAATAATAATTAAGATTTTCTAAATGAAACGATAACTTGTTGCTAATCATCGTAGTCTTTTGGATTTCTATATCATAACATTACTAGCAGGCCTGTGTAACCGACCAAGTGACTCGTTTTTAAATATACTAACATGCACATTTTTAGGTCAAAATATTTTTCTGAACGTTTTGTTTTCAAACATTTGTATTCGACAGTCTTTCTCCAAATAAGAGTCGAGTTCCTCTTGCAGACAGCATACATAGTGTTATTATACTCCAAACCCCAATTTTCAGGGTTCTCGGAGACTGGCTAACTTCATAGGGGTCATGGTTGTCTAAATCCCCAGCTGTAATATTGCTTGATTTTTTCTGGGGGGGGGGGGAGCTGGTGTTCTTAACCAAAACAGTCTAAAAGGCATACAGCAACTGAGAGTTAATATTGAAAGTCTGACGGCAGCATCTCGGTGGGATCTGATACAGGGGTGTAAGGGGTACCGTCAGGATAATCATGCGTGTGTTGAGAGTTATGTAGCAGGGTTTTATAATTTTTGTAAAAAAATTATTGGAGTTTGATAATTGTGTGTGATGTCGAATACACTGATTGCCGTTTGGTGCAGTTTTGAAAGGATAATTTTGTATAATACCGGTATCGAAATTGTTTGCTGGGTACTGTGCCATATAGAACTACCGATATAACCTGACGGTTTTTAGACGTTCTATTTAGTGTTAAATTTTATGCCTCTCCGCTTCTTATTATTAGCTTTTGACAGTTGATTTTGGATCTACCATTCTGAGAACTGCGCTTTTCTGGGCTATTACGCAGCAAGTCAAGAATATAAAAATCTTCTTGGATTCTTGACCCCTGAAGATGGGACCGATAGGTTGTCCCGAAACTTTGGTAAGAAATTACCACTACTGGCTGCGCAATAGACCAGAACATCGCAGCCCTCATATGCTTCGCGGCGAAAGTTTGAAATCATTTTGTTTGTTCTTGTCAGTCTTGATTGCTTTGATTAATCCGTTACTGTCTTGTGTGTGTTTGTCACCCACTTTATGGTAAATTGCTTTACAGATATTAATTTTACATAAGTGAAAATCGAAATGTTTAATGCATCCTTCGATTCTGTGGTCTTTTCATGGTGAATATTCGGAAGGAGCTTTTATTGCTCAGAGAACGTGAACAAGCCCCAGACGTTCACAACTTTCATTTGTTTCACATGTGGTGAAGAAGTTAGGAAATGTAACCTGCTGAAATATTCTTTGAACCGATGGCGGGTATTTTCTTAGTATAATTACCCATTGGACACGCATGCCTTGGCACTATAGAAACTTCTCACATGTAATATATTGAAAGCACCTACCAATGATTTAAAACCCCAACTCACAACAAAAAACTGGGACAAATGAGAAATGTCTGTCCCTTCCGTCACCCTATCAATTGTACCTTTCTCCTCTTGCGCTTTTCCTTCACACTCTCTCTTTCCTACTTCAGGTGCACCGAGCGGGTACGTAAACAAGTGAAAGGAATGCACGTGTCAGTGGAAAAGTTGTTGACGTCGATTTTTATTTTATCGTTTTCATTTATCCCGCCTTACACTGTGGATTAAATTGCCACTCTCATTCTGCATATTGTAGTCTCACTGTGTTAGACTATTTTCGTTTGTTTTATTTATTGACATCACTGAAACCTTACATTTATTTCTAAGCTTTTTCTCTTTAAGTCACGTGCGACATCATTGTCTGTATGTATGACCAAGAACTGCATACATTCACAATGTGTTGTAGTTCGAATCTTGTGGGCATCAAGAGACTAAACCTTAAAAATACGTTAGATTAACCTTTTAGCGTCGGAATTATTTTTTTTTTTAATTTTAGCACGCCCTGTGTATAAGATGTGAATAATACAGGAACCAAATACGTTAGAATTATGAAACAAACTGCATTTTTAAGAGAAAAGAACGGAGAGTATATACCATGCTTAAAATATTCAGTACCTATATTTGTTGAATAAATATATAAAATGCAACTTTAGAGGTTAGCGGTGCGGTACGACCACTGTAGTTGACATTAGGCGTCAAAAGGTTAA
>Ga0123354_10009214_pt1 | contig 15088 bp, 8 predicted proteins | sample TergutLab28metaG_2_FD_97872 | JGI IMG/M metagenome (GOLD analysis project Ga0123354, IMG submission 97872) | Labiotermes labralis P4 segment gut microbial communities from Petit-Saut dam, French Guiana - Lab288 P4 | ecosystem: Host-associated > Arthropoda: Insects > Digestive system > Gut ...
TAACGCTATTAAAGATTTCATTCATTGTCAGCGATGTTTCCTGGTATAGGCCTATTTGACACATCATATGTATAAAACATGACAAAATAAATAACTAAATGATGATAAATAATGATTTTTAAAAATTTACCTTCCCCACTTAGCATGATATAAATTAAAAGGCAATAAACCACACTGCGGTCAATTTGACCGCCGTTGGCGCTTTCAGGTAGTGAAGCTCCACTGGCGCTTCTAGTGTTAAGCAAGCTGTTATGTAGAAACAGGGTGCAAATGCACTTTGTCAAGGTATTTTTAGGTCCTTCCGGCTGGGGTGTAACAGTATACAAATTAAGTGTTGTGTGCACTTGTGTGGGGCTCATGTACAATCTGTTGTAATGTGTGTGTCCTCAATTCAAAATTACTGCTATAAGACCAAGGAAAGTAAAATTCTGTTGTGTTGTTTGACATGGCATAGTCACTGTTTTAAAAACAGACAGTCAGAGGTATAAGGCATGCTGTAGCAGTGATTGATAAAATATGAAATTGTTGTATATACCTGTAGCTGTATGTGTATGTGTGTTTATTTACAGACTGTGAGGGCCAGTCCATTGAGACCCACTGGAGATGTTGCTGAAGCTGAGACACATCAAGCTGCAGATGTTGAAGTTATGGAGTTGCATCAGTGCAATGAGAACACAAAGGGGTGCTGAAAGAATGCCAGTAGTTAGTGAGCTGCTGACATGTTTGACAAGGTAACAAGATGGGTGTTATGTCTTACTGACTATGCTGTGGCCAGATATGAGGGGCATGTGTCTCCCCCCCCCCCTTCCTTTACAACTATTGTCAAATAAGGATCAAACAGGGGAAAGTCTGTTTTCTCTGGCCGTAATGTCAGAATATTCTTATGCAACAGAAACCAACAAAATGCATACTCTTCAAATTAATACTTTAATTCAGTTTTTCAATTTTTGATGTCTTATGCATTCTTTGAACCTCACGTGTTAATTCTCAGGATGGTTCAAAACATGTAGAAGATGTCAAAAATTGAAAAATTGAATTAAAACATTAATTTGAAAAGTGTGTTCCCCTACGATGCAAAAAACATAAAAGTCAGAATATTCTATTGATTGTACAGCTCACTGGAACACTGTTTTATGTGTGTAAACACACATATTCTACAGTCCTTCATTATGTGGATTAATGAAGCAAGTCAAATCAACACACCACACTATAGCCCATTTTGGTTCAGTGAAGTATGCTGATCTTGTAGACCCTATGGAAGAAAATGGAAATAGCAAATAGTCCTGTACCTATTGCTGCTGTTTCATACCAAAAGTTCATTTTTTTAACCGTGACATGACTTGCAGAATTTACTACAATAAAAATCACAGTATGACACTTGAGGGACAGATTATGTTTGTCACAATGAATTTCGCTACAGTGCAAGACAATAAAAGCTTCTTAATGAATTAAGATGTTTTCATAAATATCACACTTCTGTGAAATAAGTGGCAAGCTGCATGTTCACTGTGATGTTAAGCATAAGAACAATTTGTCATATCCTGCTATTACAATATGAACTACATCTGTAAGACATAAATAAATATGTGATCTTTTTATGGTTCAGTATGGCCCATGAGGCATGACACTTCAGTTGTGATGTAAGTCTTCTGACATGCTTTGCTACACATATAACAAGCCACTAGTTTACTTCTTAATTTAACCATATGCCTCAGGTACATGAAAACTTGTAATTACAATAGGACAGACACCATGCCCATTAGTTACACATTCATAATGATAAGGTCAGCAGGAGCAAAATTCCCTCCAGATTACTCTGACAGGAATCTGATAATGAAGACACAGTGTGTGAAAACAGGGGTGGCTCAGAGGCAATTGCAGAGCTTCTCCAGTTGTATCTGTCAGTAGCAAGACACGACTCACACAGCTAATCCAGTCATCACTGCAACAGCCCCTGCAACACAGCACAGTAGTGGCTGCATTATTGTCCTGATCAGGTTAAATACACCTGAAAGGACAGAGACGATAACTAATAGATTGTATTTATTACAGACATGCTCCCACAATACCATCACATCAACAAGAGATATAAGTAAATTTAGCATGAACTAATAGCTCCCTGAAGATGGTTTAAATATAAACCGAAACATGTCGGAGATTTTAACTATTTTAACAAATTAAAGTTTTATAGTGTCATTAAAAAGTGTGCATGTGTTGGTAAATAAATGTGAATGCTGACGTCTTCTAAGGAAATGGAATTATTCATTGCTTAACAAACTTAGCTGTTGAAGTGCTGTACTCTGCCACAAAATATTTTAACCCCTCCCTAACAGCCAATTACATACATAGGATAAATATCTATCTGCGGCATAGTAAATTTTGGATGTGATTAAGCTTTTTATGAAGTTTCAAGTTCTGAGATTTTAAGCCTCATTTTGTACATCTTAAAGGGCACTTCATTGCATGACACTGACAGTTGCTAAGATAATATGTCAATGTCACATGAATGAATGGGTGTGAAGCATTGCTAGAATAATACTGACAGGGAAAAATCAAAACTCCCAAGAAAAAAACCTGGCCCAGTGCCACTCTGTCCACCATAAATCCCATACAGACTGGCCTACAGTGAATCCAGGCATCTGTGGTGAGAGTTCCAGGACTAAAAGTCAGAGCCATCTACCTATGGTGGAAAGTGACCTAATGTGCTTTTTACTGTATAGATCAGTCCCAATGTGTTGTACTACATGTGGCGGGTGATATAGGCTGTGTACTGTTTGAGAGGTTATGTAACAGAAACTGCCACACAGCTGTTCTGCCTGAAGTTGGCAACATATACCAAACATCACATACCAAATATTTGGACTGTTTTCTTTAATACCAAGTATTCATCACTGCTGACTAAGGAACAGCCTATCAAAACTGCCTAAAACAGCCTCTTCTGATGGTAGATAGAGATGACAGCAAGAAACCTTGCCTCACAACAGAAACTGATGACCCCATTTTTCCTGCTCTCAAGGTTTATTTCAAGCATTAAAATTTGACAGTTCTAAACCCATAATGCCAATGAAACTGTCATAACTGCTGTTCAAGACAGACATTCTGAGCCTGTTAAGTGTCAAGAGGAAATGTGAGACAATAAGCTGACTTTGTAGAATGAGGATCAGTGACAATGAGAGTGACAGGTATAAAAGAAGCAGGACATACAGAAATACAGCCACTACTGTGCTGTGTTGCAGAGGCTGTTGCAGTGATGAGACCATGAATTTCACCACATACGAGATCAGTATTAAAACCCTTTGGTGCTGAAATGAAGTGTCTGTTGGAAGCTGCAGAAGATTGGGTTGTAATGAGAGCTGCATAAGGAGGGCCATTAAATGCTGTCCCGTTAGTATGATGCTAGGCATTTGAGCATCTGACTGCATGACAAGTATACTTGCCGTTAGGTACCTTAGGGTTTATGTACAGTGCAGGGGCAGCGACAATATGGCTTGCACATTTCTCTGGTGCAGCATACACAAGTTACATGTGAAAGGACTAACCAAAATTTCTTACAAAGAATGCCCTAGAGCATACCGCTAATACATAAAAAGTGTGCATGTGTTGGTGAATAAATGTGAATTGTGACAATATGCACGGTGAAAAACTGAAAAAAAAGTCAGCATTATTTATACCCAAATCCTCCTGTTAATGTGACACCTGAACACACAACAGCTATAATTCTCAGTGTTGGACAAGTTCAGAGGGCTACATCACCATGTGTTTTGTGAAGTGAGAAACTTACTGCATATATTTTGAGGAATTCGATGCACAGTTCAACGACCCTGGTGCTCATGTATATCAAACCTAGGCATGTGATATGGAATGGGGACTTCGGTTTGTTGAGAATAAAGTCACGGGATGTAACTCCATGAGGTTTGGTAGATAAGACCCAAACAATTTGAAGGAACCTACTGCCCCCCTCTTCAGGGTGCAAAAGTTCTTTCCTTCTAACCCTGAAGATGGAAATGCTAGGTTCCACCAAGATGTTTGTACCTATGTGTAAGACACCACCATATCACATACCATGAACCCATAATCTTAATACTTTCTACACTGCAAACACAGATTTTGCATGCATTTTGTTAGCTTTTAGAGTAGCCCAGCATGACTCTCTAGCTGAAATGGGTCCATAGATAAGCTGTGTCACGCAAGAAAGTTGATTTTTCTTTAAATTCTTGATACAATAGAATTATGAGGCATGGAGGCCTAAAGTTTGGCATTTTCATTCCTATAGGGTCTACAAGCTTGGTGAATTTCAGTGAAGTATGAATGTATGTTGGTAGTTGCACTTTTATGTGTTAATTTGGTGTGGATTTACATACTTTGCAAACACCAGTTATAAACACATTGTGTGTATTGTTTGCATTGTGTCCTAATGTAAGGTAAGGAAGAGACCTTATTGGTTGCAATGTTTGTTGAAAGTGTAGTATAATAAAGATAAACAGTTTTGTTTACTGTCCTGATGATAAACATCAGAGTGCTTTATTTTGCTTGCTGTAGATGCAGCTTGCTTACTGAAAAGCCAAATCCTCTCCCATCCACATTTTCAACCTGACTTACCAGATGTACAAAGCAGACAGTGCAGAAGCAACTTGCAAATAAGCTGGTTAAGAAAATATAAACTGTCGATTTTTTGCTATATCTGAAGTGCTGTAAATTATGTCAAGGACTGTAAGGAGCAAGCATATGTAATAATCAGGGCATGATCATAAGGGCGTGGTAAATTGAAATGTTAGTGGCAGAGGACGAGAAAGGGTTAATAATTTGAAATAAAAGGACTTGACATTTTGTTTTCATTGAAGAGAACATGTTTATTGTGCCAAAGTATGGCACCTCCCTTTATATAAGAGAGCTTTAAGCAGAAGAGTGGTGCAAGTCTAGTTGGTCTTGGTTTATGTGTGGCCCTGAAGAAGACTGTCATGTACTGTAGTTAAACTACTTATATTACATTAACAAAAGCCGTTACCTGTTTGGAAGTTCCTTTATCCAATTTCTGATATGCAAATGAAATGACAGTTATGATATAATGTTGCTTAGTGCAGGTGTGAGCTGAAGATATGAAGAGTTTGATATATAATCCACAAGACAGACAGATTCAATAGAAAAAAGCCCCATGTACCACCTAGGACTATTGGCATAACAGCATACTATGTACAGTACATTATACATACAGGACTCTGCAGGGTGTGCTGATTATTAGTCTTTGTTCACTGGGCGGTCTGAGTGAAATATTGAGCTATAGTGACCACGCTACAGGCTGCAGTGGACTCCAGTAGAGACACGCGATTTTTCTCTTCTCTGAAATGTCCAGACAGGCTGTGGAACCAATCAGCCTCTTATTCAAAGGGTACGGGAATTCTTCCCTGGGGGTAAAGTGGCTGGGGCATGGAATTGACCACACTTCTCCATTTAGTGGTCAAGGTTAAGAATGAGTGGAGCTGTACCTCAGCTCCCCCGTTATGCCTTCATGGCATGGATAAGACAATTTTCCTTAATACAGGATTCCACAGTGGAAGGCTGTAATAAGCCATGTTTGTTGCCAAGATGCAAGAGTGCCTTAAGGTCAGTCATTCTGGTGTAACCACAGGCAAGGAGTGTAAGAGTGGTCTAAATCTGCTGTAGTGGTCCTATGTTAGGCCAGTAAGTGAAACTGCATTCCAGGCATTTTTTATGTCATTAGTCCAGTGGTCTTGAGTAGTCTAATACAGTGTGTGGGAGTCTGCTTGCTCACATTGTAACGTGTGATTTCATTGTGTAATGATTCCCACTTCTGGTTGCTGCATGTGGGTAGAGGTGTTGTGCTGCCCTTACTGATGTGTTTAACACTGTGAGGCTTTATGCTTACTTAAGTATATGAACACTGATACTGTGGTCCAAGGACATCAGCTGCATGTATTTCAGGGCTTCCTCACATCGTTTTCTCTGCTTAGGCCAGCTGTTCCTAGCCTGGGGTCCGTATTTTAGGGGGTCTGTGAACTAGGATGGGAGAAAATAAAATACAGCTTTATTTGCACTAACCTCTAACTGAACTTTAACTTTTTGTTTAACGACCTAATCTATGGAGGAAGATGATGATGTTAAATAATGAATAAAGGCAACAAAATAATTTTGTGGCCTGTAGAATCCGAAAATGTTTGTTAACTTCAATAAATCTCATTATCTAAAATTATTATAGTCTAAGGAAGCAAAAACCAGAATAAATTCACTTTTGTAGTGAATTGTCTTTTTAAAAAAATGTAATTTAATTTCAGCTTGCTGCCTGCCTAACTTTTAAATGTATTTATTTTTTAATATTTTTGAAAACTATATTTTAGCTTAATTGGTTTCCTTTTCAGTACAATCTATAGATTGTACTGCAGATATATAGTCTGTGTCTATGTAATTTATTTTATATACTTAAATACGTTTTTATGAGAAGGGGTCAGTAGGTTTCACCAGACTCTCAGAGGGGTCCATGGCACAAAATAAGGTTAAGAGCCCCTGCCTTAGGCTGTATAACAGTTGCACAAGCACTTTCATAAAAGATAATTTATTCCTTACCTTTAAATATAAGTAGGTCCACAAGTGTTTTTTTATTGTTAACTCCAAAATTTCTATCCTAAAACAATTAAATAAAAAGTGGCAAACAAAACTGGGGCAATATCAAAAGCTGTTTTGGGCCAAGGGGCCAAATTTTGGTGGTGAAATGATTGTATCTGTCCAATGTGTCTTAAAACTGCTGGTCATTAAGGCTGTGGTTCCCAGAATTGTCAAAAACTCCATACATGTCTGGCAGTAAATAGCACATAATTACAGAGCTCTGAGTCTATTTCAAGTCTGTTGGGAAGTCCTAGATTTTATCTGAAAACTGAATTGCTCCATCCTGGCAAGTGACCACATTCACATTGATCATTTTTTGAAAAATACAATCAGCTTCTCATGAGGAATTCTGTGCATTTTTTAACTTCTTAAAGGTCACATGAAGTTTCTGTATTTCAGTCACCTGGAACTAATTTGATATATAAATTGTGTGTTGACATTGGATGCTTTTGGCAATGAAGCATAATTTAAAGAGGTGCAGAAAATGTACAGGGGACATGTGTTGATAATAAAAGTATCTCAGCACTGTGTGCAGAAACAAGTACGAGTAAAACCATGCAACAGTGTTAAGACTTTGTGGCAGACGTAAAGTTACCATAATAAGAATAAAGCATTTGTTAAGCAGTGCTGGTAGTATGGTTGGAATAGCATGGGTTACAGTCTGCTGGGGTGCGTTGGTGTGTACAGGGTTGGCCATGCAGAGGGAGGTGATTCCTTCCCCTCAGACATCCCTGCTTGTCACACTGCACTCCGTCACATCCAAACATGGGATCCTAATATTCTCAGGCAGCAAGAATCTCATATAGAATATATTCCAGTCTGCAGGATTGTGATGCCATGTTGTTGGGCGAGTAGTTCTCAGCATTTTAAAGGATTATAGTGTCTTTGTCTTCAGGGTCAGGCAGGCCAAGAACAAAATTTGTTCTTTGGTTATTAAAACATTCTTGCAGGGCAGGGTGATCAGATTCTAAATTCCCATGTGGACATATCTCACCTGTGTGCACAGTGCATTACCCTAATGCTTTGAAGGAATCATAATGTACTGAGGGTATAAATGTGAAAGTTGTTGTTTGTCTTTTGCACACCAAACTGCTTTGGCAGTGGTAATATCAAACAATGTCCCTGGCTTCCTCATGAAAACCCACACTTCTTACCCTGTACACACGTGCTAAAATCGGCGCAAACTCTATGTAATTCTATGAACAAAATAAAATGGGTTCCTTGCTCCTCCCCAAATTTTATTCCCACATTTTATATAAGACGCTAGTATTTCAGCATTACCTATAATCCTCAGAACGAAACAAAAGAAGATGATAATCTTCGTTGGTAGAGGCTGAATTAACACAATAAAAATTCCAAGTAGGAAGAAACTCTTTCGGTACGATCGGGGATTGAACCAGTATTGTTAAGGCTATAGCTCAGTGGACCAACTGTCTCCACCACCCTTCCACCACACAAATACTACCATAGCATTTGTCACACATTCGGGAAAACTGCATTATAAAGATTTGACTTATATTTTCATGTAATTGATCAATGAAGAAGGACACAATATATGTAGGGGGCACAGTGCATTGATTTTGAAACCCCTCTACATTGCATGTATTTATCATCACTTGAATTGTAGAAAGTTCCGAGATAGGACTAGAAAAACGCTGTAATTGGGAAGAAATGAATATGACTGTCCAAGTTTCCATCACATTTCCAGATGTACAACTGACAATTTAATACTCGTACTTTGCACTTGTTGAATTTATTTTTTAATTCCTGTTAATTTCTGGACAAATGTCTTTTGAAGTTGAGACCAGCACATGGACTCCAAACATTGTTCAACAAACTGCGAGTGACATGACAAAATATCTCAAAAGAATGAAGGTGTCCATTTCACAAGTAACCATTGGTTCAATACTAATTATATGTATGGCAAAGTGGTTGAAACGTGACAATAAAGTGGCAGTTGGATTTCTTAGCGACTAAACTGCGGGCGTATTAGTCATGTCCTGTTAGTACCATTGCCACCTGGGGTAGTAAGGGGCACATGTCACATCAGTTTCCACACTGGAGAGTAGATGGCAGAACCATGGATCAGTGTGCAGTGTCATCTTGTTATGCACTGTACCAGAATCTGAATTGAGATGCAAGTGTTACCTGTCTACAACAACAGGTGTAAGTAGAGTGCCAGGTCACATAGTCACTGCTTCTGCCACAGCCAACCACGGCATTCGTTATTGAGTGATTTGGTATTTTCATTTACAAATTTCGAAGGATGTGTTGTGCAAATTTTGGGGCCTTGACATAGTCAGTCATTCTTCGTTTATAATGTGTGACGGCAAGTTTAAGTGTCGCGTGGTATTGTTAACACTGTGGATGATTGATCCAAGTATCTGCATGGTTTTTATTCATAGGCCACAGTCTTTTATTTCCTGCAAGGTTATAGATATTTGTGTGAAGTTTTCATCATTTCCTGCCATTCTAATAATTGCTGGTGTCCTGCCAATTCAGAGCCCTGCCCTGAACAGTATTACCACTTAAACTTGTCTCATAGCCCATTCAATTTTAATACAAAATGTAGGCCCAAATTTGGTTGAAACTATGCATGTTCTGAATGTTGCAGCTGAGAAAAGGATTGAAGGTGAGTCATTATCTTTTATTTTTTCTTTCTTTTACAAGAACAATTCATGAAAAGTGATATGAGGTTCCTACAGATTTGGATAGCTCTTTAATGACATGTAATAGAGAAATATTGGAAAGAGAGAGCAAAAAACAGAGCTGACTGGAGAAGGCTGTTAAGGAAACAAAGGTAGTGCCATCTAAGAAGAAGAAAAGAGAAGTGTGGTTTGTAACAAAATATTTTGACAGTAACAATTCCAGAAAAATATTCATAGTCTCTTTAAGTCAGAGTATTTAGTGTGGGACTTGGATGGCTCCCAAACATGTCATGGTGAAAGAGGATTTAAAAAAACAGCTTGTCAGCACTAGGAAAGTGTTATATGGGGACTAGAGCAAAAATTGAGAAGTGTGGTTGTAACCTGTAGCTTCGTATTTTAAGTAACCAGCCTAAATCACAAAAAAGGGTTGAAAAAATGGACATAGAAGACAATTTCAGATGCAACATACTGAGCAATTATATGATTTACACATGCTAATTTCTATTGTGAGGATAGTAAAGTCAGTGAGGTTATGTTGAGCTGGAACCAGCTTAGAAAGGGAAGGCAGTAAAAGCAGCAAGGACCACAATAAGAAATCCTTTAGAAAAGTGACCACTTGAACGATCATGAAAAGCAGGGAATAGCATTAAATTGGACCTTATGGAGGTAGGTTGTGAGATGGAAAGTGGATGAAACTGGCTTAAAATTGTGTCAAGTGGCAGGCTGTCTTTCTTAGTGGTGTTGAAATACCAGGTTCTGTTAACTGATATAAATTCTAGTTGTTTTAAAGAAGTTTATATTTATAGCATATCTTTATATTTTGGGCCCTTGTCGACTGGGATCCAGTAGACCAGACAGTACTAGCAGATGAGCAAGTTGATACTATTGGTTGTTCATGGCGTTCAGGTGCCAAAGTGGAGAAGAAAGTCGTAAATCATTGGTTTATTAGAACAACACGCATTTCAAAGTATTTATCAGGAGTAATTTACTGAGATGGCTTGTCATATTTTTTTTTTGTTATGTAGTTAATTGATGAATTCTTGAAGAATGTGATTTTTCCCTGTGTATTTATTCCTGCAATTCAGGTCTCTTTTGGATGGACTTGATGACCCAATACTTGAGTACTGGAGAGATATAATAAATTTACAAAGACACTGGATTGGGGAATGTAATGGAAAAACACTTGAATTTGAGTTGGAGGACAATTCATCTCAGGATACAAAAACTCTTACCATATTTACTACCAATCCAGAATATGCATGTAATGCAGCTTTCATTGCAGTTGCTCCTGGAAATATTCTGGATCCGATGGCATTTGGTTGTGACAGTACAGTCAACAGTAACAGTGTGTTTAAAAGACTTTCTGTTCAGGCTAAAAGTCCATTTACAGGAGAAAACCTTCCCATATATGTAACTAATCGAGTAGAATGTGATGAAGGAACAGATTGCCATCTGGGAATACCAGGAATCTCAGAAACAGATACATTGTTTGCAGAAGCTGTGAACATTCCATTATCATCTCCAAGGGAAAATGATAAACAGATTAACTCAGTTGGCGATGAATCTTGCAAGAGAACGTATCATTCGTGTGGCACAGGAGCGCAGGATCCCTGCGGTTCCAAACTTCAATATTGGTTGATTTCTTGTCAGTGTTACTGGGGTACAACTATCCCAATAGTGTACTGTGAACACTGTAATGGACCTCAACCTGTGCCATATTGTGAACTGCCTGTAATCTTACCCACAGTTGACAAATTGTCAAGCAGGGGCAAGTCTCCTCTTTTGGAGGCTACAGACTGGCTGATTACAAAGTGTCCTAAGTATGTTACTGCAATTTAACCAGTGTAGTATGAAATGGGAAAGCCTGATGGGATATAAATATATTTTTGTATTCCTGGAATAGGATAGGTATCAGTACATATAGACATTCAAAATGTGACTCTACCCCAGGGGTACCCAACCCGCGGACTACCAAACTGTGTTACACGTCCCATGGCAACATTTGTATATGAAGAAGAAATTGTGAGTGACATGTTCATATGTGAAGTCATATCATCACAATTTTTTGAACCACAGTTGTGGCAGGTATTGGACAAGAGGCAGGGTAGGCCTCAAAGTCAGGAGTAAACAACTGACCAACACACACTCACACACACACGCACCTAACCAGGAATTACATATGTGGTCACATTTTCCAAGATTTTATCATAACGACACCCTCCTATATGGTATCATTTTAATAATTCATAACTTTAGCTAACACAACTTGTAGACTCCCTGAAGATGGTGTATGAACAGCGAAACATGTCAGAGTAATTTTAATATAAATTTGCACTACTTATTTGTGCATATGTTGGTATAATAATAAACATTAGTTGGGTTCACTCTTTGTCTACAATATCAAAGAGGAATTCCGTATTGGCTGCATAAAACAACACTGAAGGGAATACCACATAATTTATACAGATGTGGATTGACCTTGCCCCACCCCTCCCCAACTACATAAACTTCCTTCTAATCTCACCTGGGACAAATACAACTATGGAATATGTGTCCAAGTAATACTTACTTATATTGGGGTTTGGGGGGGGAGATGAGAGGCATTCTCTGAGTAAGGTATTTCAATGCTATACAGCATCTAATGCTGTGACTGCTGCAGCCACAGCTACAGCAACACAGTATTCTGATACAGCATTATAAAGCAGCACAACACAGACATGCTGAGTAACGCTTCTGCCCTCATTCCGCTGCTTGATAAACAGTATTTGAAGATTATAAGAACATACTAACCTCAAACTATAGACAAAATAAAGGACCCTTATCAAAAGAATCAACATACATGGGCTTAAAGCAGACATGTAGATATTCGTGACTTTTGTTTGACTGCACTATCAATGGCCCTGCTATTGAAAGAAGACAAAGCTAGCAAACTGCTTCCACAAGGGACTGAGTTAGCATATTGCCTGTGTGGAGTGAAAAAACTGTGGTACACGTGTCTGACGTTTCGTTTTGCTTTTCTATAAGCACAGAGAAAGTCAGACTACTGCTGCTGTAAATGGTCACATCTGTTGCTGTTTGATTTGCATCGCATATAAATTGCATCCTATGAAGCCTTTTAAAAAAATGTTATAAATTAAACGAATCAGTCACATGTTCACAATATCAGCAACATTTACTACTAGCGAAAAAAAAGCCATGAAATTAATCGTTCGTCACTGTCATGGAAAATAGCACTAAATTGGCAATCCCATATTGTAGGGTTATATCATTTCCGTATATCAGACCATTACGAATTGACAACACACTAGCACAGCAATATCATGAAAAGGCTTTCTCTTTAGAAGAAGCCTATATTTAATTATAATGCAGTCTAAGGCATGGGTCTGTGGCCCCTCGTTTGCTGGAATTGCAGGTTCGAATCCCACCAGGGACATGGATATTTCTTGCGAGTGTTTGTGTTTTCAGGTAGAGGTCTCTGAGTCGAACTGGTCACTCGCCTAGAGGAATCCTACCGAGTGTGGCATGTCTGAGTGTGATCGTGAAGCCTTAATAATGAGGAGGCTTTGGCCCACCAGGGCGCTGTTGCGCCATGAGGGAATTATAACTTACCCAATATTTCTCACCAGAGTGGATATCTGAGAACAGAGCAGATTAAATTCAGAGAAGGTGCCTTGCGATGGAGTTCAGAATCATTTTTCTGTCTGTCTCCTGTCTAAAACCATAGAAAATTACATATAAAGACTATAACTTAAATGCCTTTTACCTGCGCATGTCAAACATTTTCTCTTCCTGAGGGGAGAACATGGACAGAGGTTGTTAGGAAATTGGGAACTGAGAATAATAGTGGCACATCAGAGATACAAAACAAGAGGCTGGATAACACCATGCAATGATGAGTGATTAATTTGTATTCTTCATCAAATAAGCATATGATCAGATTGACAAAATTAAGCATTATCACTTGCACAGTGCGTGTAGCATGCATGGAAAAGGTGAGATTTCAATCCAGTTTTGTTTGGAAGACTTGGAAAGACGAGAAAATTTGGGTGACTTATTTTGAGGTGCAGATGTGAGGTAGTTATTGAAATGTATTTTAAGAAAAGAGAATATAATTAGAAGCTTCATGATTTATGTTCTTCATCATGCAGTATGATATGGGCGGAGCATTTGGCAGTGTAGGGGAGAAGGGAAATGCATAAAAGGTTTTTATGCGGATATCTGAAGCAAGGAGACAACTTGGAAGACCCAGACGTAGATGATAGGATAGTACTAAAATTTATCCTAAATAAATCGGATGGTGGAGGACTGGACTGCAGTTGTTTGGTTTAGGATAGGGACAAATGGTGGGATGTTCTGAATAAGATATTAACTTATGGGTTGCACAAAATGCGGGGCAGTTATTGACCAGGTGAGGAATTATTATAGTCTGAAGAAGGACTCTGCTCCGTGCAGTTACTGGTCATGTATACAAATTGTACTGGAGGTGTAGGGCGACTCTCCTTGCTGCTATCAATGTGATGTAGCTGCCTACGCTCAATGGGGATTTTATAAGTGATGTTTGAATGCTGTAAGAATTTCCTTTATGTACAGTGACTCACTACAAACAAGCGGTCGTGAATCTTTCTAATAATTTACTGAAAGTCAATAGAAAGAACCCAATTAATCACCATAGGATCCTATATGATACGCCAGATTGTTGCGCATATGTGTGTTATTTGATTCAGTCAAGCATATCAACACGATCCTTTCTTCTACTTTGGACTAAATATGTGTGCTTGATTAATCCGTTCACCTAGAAGTTTCAGATTATGCTAATTTTAAGCCTTCTAGGGTAATACAGTTTTATTTTTTTCAGGTTTTTTTTTATATACTTGGTCGTACAGTTCTTGGTTTTGGTTCGGGCGTCGTATTTTTTTTTTTTTTAATTTGTTGTTTGTTTCTAAACTTCAGTTGCTCTGCGTTCCGTATACCAAACTTTTCGGGCGATAAGTTCTTTCCATTGTGTAACTTGTACTTATTTTTTGTGTTATCTGTTGTGGTTTCCCGGACACCGTCATCGAAATGGTTTCGACGTTGCGTAATTTTAGTCTCTCAGTCTTGTTGACAAGTGGGGTTTTCATTTTCTGGTTGGTTTAGATTTTCTAGCAGTACATTTTCAGGAACACTTTGCAGCTGTAGATAATCATCTGGACCTACGTCGTCATAGAAATCCGCATGCTCTACGTGCTTCTTCCGTACATTTTCTACTGTTGTAGAGTTATCACTCTTTCGTCCATTTCATCCACACCTTCAGAATGAGTTGTGGGAAGCTACTCACCCCCGCAGGAAGTGCACAGGGACAGAAGCCCGCTCACCACTACACGAAGAAGCCGGCAACCGCCTCACAGAAAAACTAACTAGACAAGACGCAACCGATCCAAAACAGAAAGCCATGACAAACCAAAAAAAACAAGGGGGCAAACCCCCCCCCCCCCCACCCACCGGGAAATTAAAAACAGGATAACCAATATAACCACAACGGACATAACAACCAGGAGCCCAATAAGTGAACAACGGTCCCAGGAAATAGCACGCTAACACGCGTCACATACTTGACCCCAATATAGGTACAATAGTGTAATGGATATAAGTAACGTTATGTACACGGTACGAATCACAGCACACATTGTGAGCCATCTGGGATCCCAAATGCGCACAGCCACATGCAAAGAACTTCATGGTTCTTAGCTTAGCCTGACGATGACTTTTTAAGTCGAAACATGTCGCTTTAACTTATGCTTTTATTATATAGTTGTGTTGACTGAAATATATATATATATATA
>Ga0123354_10009215_pt1 | contig 15087 bp, 7 predicted proteins | sample TergutLab28metaG_2_FD_97872 | JGI IMG/M metagenome (GOLD analysis project Ga0123354, IMG submission 97872) | Labiotermes labralis P4 segment gut microbial communities from Petit-Saut dam, French Guiana - Lab288 P4 | ecosystem: Host-associated > Arthropoda: Insects > Digestive system > Gut ...
AACAACGACACCAACCAGTTGGGACGGTCTGGTGATCCGTCGACTCCGGCTCCGATTGATCTGGACAATGTCGAGGCCGTGGCGGCTGGGCAATACAACGCTTATGCCTTGACCCAAGACGGTCAGGTGTGGGGCTGGGGCCAGGGCATTGTCAGCAATGGAACAATCGTGAGTTCGCCCACCCCGGTCCAAACTGGGCTGCCATTGATGAGCCAGATGGTCGGCGGCTATCAGGCAACCTACGCTCTGACCACCGACGGCACAGTGTGGGGCTGGGGCGACGATGGCGTGGCAATGCCGACTCCCCGAGCAATTCCCGGTTTTTCCAACATCACACAGATCGCCTCCCGTGGGGATGGCGCAGTTCTGGGTCTACGCAACGATGGCACGGTCTGGCTGGTTGAAGACAAACAAGACGGTAGTCCGGCACAGGCAGTTCGGGTTGATGGCCGGACAAATGCCACCCAGGTGGCCATGGGTTACGGCTATTACGCACTAAAAAACGATGGTACGGTGTGGTGCTGGGGACAGCCCTCCGGCCTCTCGTTGGGAGCTTGCGGATACGAGAAACCGACCACCGAAATGTCCAGCCCATTCGCGTTGTCAGGCTTGACCGGCGTTCACCGAATCGATGCCAGCGGCGGAATGGCCTTCGCCTGGAGCGATGCCGGGATGATCGCTTGGGGCATAGGAGGGATCTCGAATCTCGTCCACCCTGGCCAAAATCTGGCACAACCCACCCTCCTGCCCGAGCTGAGCAACATCTCCCAAGTGTTCGAACAAGTGAACACGGTCACATTTCTAATTGTTGGGTCGGGTTAGTCCTGGATGCACCGATGGGTCTGGCGCAGGTATGTGCAAGGGCTAGTTGTTCCTGGTAATTGTCTAATGTTTGATGGACGAGTGTATCTCCGGTCTGTCCGAACACTCCCCTGAGTGTGTCAAGCTGGCAGGAATGACCAAACGTGAACGCGCGCAAAAACGACACCCAGGTCGAAAAGCGCCCTCGCCTGGAGAACAGCAGGGACATTCTCCCATGTCGCAGAATATCCACGTCAGCAGCGGTGTCAGCTCCCGTGATCTTCCCCGCGACGCAGGACGTGATTCTGATCTCCAGGTTCCAGCCCTTTTGCCTGGGCAGGAGGACCAGAGTGCGTACCCAGTCATATCATCCGGCGTGCTCCGCCAGACGCATCGCGGGCACAAGGCCCGCGTACGCAACATGATTGCGGTTATCGAACCTGAGAGTGTCACCAGTGGGCCGTTGTGATCATTACATCTGGGATGTGTTCTCTCACGGACCAAAATGGTCTTATGACACCACTATTTTCCCATGTCACATAGCATTTTCCTACCAATTTCCCACCATTCCTCCACCACTGTCCATTCACTGAAACCCACACAGGCCGATGCATTCAGCTGATGGTGGCCTTCGGCCCACCGCGGGTAGGGCAAGTTAGGAGATGCTCCACATCAGGGGAATTCGGAATACACCGGTCCATTTTGACCGCCGGTGAATTATACTTTGTTTTGAATGATGGTTGGCTATTGTTTATGAGTTGGGTGGTGTGGGTTTTGTCAAGGGGTTGGCGGGGTCTGTGGATAGATTGTCGGGGGTTGTTGGGGGTTGTGGATAAGCGGGTGAATGTCTGACCTGGTTGATAGTATCGAACACGTGTTCGAATATCGGGATGATGTCAGTGAGGCGGTTGACGTCCTCACCGACGACAACGTGTCCGATATTGACAAACTACGCACAGTGGTCCGGTTACGCAACATGGTCGACGCCACCGAAGCCGACCTGATCGCAGGGTTGGCGAAAGCTCACGGGTGGAATGACATCAACAACGAGAAAAAGTTTGAAGAAGACGAACGCCGCTGGGTCCCCACCAGTGCCAACCGAACACTGGTCGATGAAGCCCTCCCATTAGAAATCGCAGTCGCGCGGCACACATCCGTATATGCGGCATCAGGAATCTTGTACGACATCGTGAACCTGACCGAACGACACCCCTACACCTGGCAAGCCATCCACGAGTTGAGAATCCCGGTGTGGCAAGCCCAACGGGTCGCGTCGACCTGTCTGGGGTACGGGTTGACCACCGAGGAAACCATCGCCGTGGACCACCACATCCAACCCGGGTTAGGCACCATTGGTGTCACACGCCTGGTCAACCTGGTCAAAGCCACTGTGCTGAAAGTCGCACCAGAAGCGGTAGCCCGGAAAACTCAACGCCTCCAATCCGGACGCTACGTCACCACCCACCCCTCCGATCAAGACACCGCCACCAGTTATCTGGACGCCACCCTCGATACGGCTGATGCGCTATTCTTCGACGCGACCTTGGACCGTGTCGCTGACGTGATGGCGGAACGGGGTGACACCCGGGACAAGGACCATCGTCGTGCCGCGGCGGTGGGTATCCTCGCCACTCCCGCCCTGGCATTATCCCTGCTGGGCGTGCACACCCGCCGGGGCATGGACCCCGACCAGCCCAACCCGGAGATACCCACACCCCAACAGGCGGAACGGTCACTGCCGGTCGCTCGCGTGTATGTGCACTTGTCCGGTGATGCCCTGCTCCGCGGGGAAGGCGTGGCCCGTGTAGAACGCCTGGGCCCAGTACGGGTGCAAGACTTGGCCCGTGTGGTCGGTCATGCCCGCATCCGGGTGACCCCAGTCCTCCACCTCGGTGACAATGACCCTGGCACAGACCGCTACGACATCCCCCCATCCATCCGCGAACACGTGCTCGCCCGAGACGCCTGGGAAGCCTTCCCCTACTCATCAAGGGAAGCTCGCCACCTCGACCTCGACCACGTCAACCCCTATACTCCCGGCCGTGAGGGTCAGACCCGGGCCTCCAACCTAGCCCCCCTGACCCGCCGGGCACACCGCGTGAAAACCCACGCCGGATGGATACTCGAACAACCCCAACCCGGAGTCTTCTACTGGCGAACCGAACTCGGCCAAACCTTCCGTGTCGGACCCAACGGCACCACCGACACCACCCCCACACCCCAACCACACCAAAAAACCAGACCTCTCACCGAAACCCGACCATCGGGAACCAGCCCACCCACACGAAGCCCCTAACACCATCCCACTCCAGCACCCACCTGTTGGTTCTAACACATGTAACCTTGTCTGTGTGTCCACACATACTCTGGTAGCCATGCTTGTCGGTGCCAGAGGATGTGCATCGAGAACGGTGGGTGATGAGTAGGCCGTTGGCAGTGTGATCCGACATCTTTTCCAAGGACTTCCCATGCGTTCGTTTCACCACCAGGACCTGCCACCATCCTGTCCAGCCAAGTAGACAGTATTGGCATGCACTGTTGACGCATGAACCTGACCATCCGACGCCATCATCCTCCCGTACAGCTGAGTGCTCATTGGACAACTGCACTGTTGACGCATGCACCTGACCATCCGGGCAATCGACCCTCCCATACAGCTGAGTGGCCAACGGCCAACTGCACTGTTTACGCATACACCTGACCATCCGACCACATCACCCTCCCGTACAGCTGAGTGCTCATTGATCGGCACCATGCGTGAGACGCTGTGGATCACAGTGTCGGTGGGCTCAGGACAGAACTCGCTATGCCCCTCGTTTTTGGAGGGAGGCCCACTCGTCTCTTAGGCCGACGGTGCGGTGGAAGAGGAGGGGGACATCGCGGTCGGCGGCGAAATAGCCGATCCTCTCGAACTGGACGACCTGGCCTGGGGAGACTCCGGTTTCGCCGGGGGCCAGGGCGGGTTCTACCTTGGCGGCGAGGGTTTCGATGGAGGATGGGGCGAGGTCGTCCAGGGGATCGCCGGTGGCTTGGCCGGGGGCTTCGGTGGCGAAGAGGTGCTCGTACAGCCTGACTTCGCCGTCTAGGGCGTGGTCGGCGCTCACCCAGTGCATTGTTGATTTCACCTTGCGGCCATCGGGACTGTTACCTCCACGGCTGGCGGGATCGTAGGTCGCCCGTACTTCGACTATGTCGCCGTTGGCATCTTCGACAGCGCTGGTTGCCGTCACCAAGTAAGCGCCGCGCAACCGTACTTCGTTGCCGGGGTACAGGCGGAAGAACTTGGGGGGCGGTACTGCGGCGAAGTCGTCACGCTCGATCCACAGCTCACCCGAGAATGGAACCTGTCGGGTGCCATCATCGGGGTTCTCGGGGTTGTTGGCGATCTCGAACCACTCGGTCAGGCCAGCGGGCCAGTTGTCGATGACCAACTTCACCGGGCGCAGGACCGCCATACGGCGCTGGGCCACGCGGTTCAACTCGACCCTCACGAAGGACTCCAGTTCCTCGATCGAATGCCTGGCGTTCGTCTTGGTCACTCCGATGTGCGTGCAGAAGGCCCGGATGGCCGCCGCGGGGTAGCCACGTCGGCGCAGGCCCTGCAAGGTGGGCATCCGCGGGTCGTCCCAGCCTTCCACCACGCCATCGTCGATCAACTGGCGCAGCTTGCGCTTGCTGGTGACCGTGTGGGTCAGTTCGAGCCGGGCGAATTCCAACTGTTGTGGCTTCTCACGCGGAAGATCGAGGTGTTCGAGATACCAATCGTACAAGGGCCTGTGCGTGACGAACTCCAGGGTGCACATCGAGTGGGTGACGCCCTCCAGCGCGTCCGACTGGCCGTGAGCCCAATCATAGGTCGGATAGATCACCCAGGCATCGTGAGTACGGTGATGATGACCGCGCCTGATGCGGTACATCACAGGATCGCGCAATTGCATGTTGTCGGCCTGCATGTCGATCTTGGCCCGCAAAACCCTTTCCCCGTCGGCGAACTCACCGGCGCGCATCCGGCGAAACAGATCGAGATTCTCCTCGGGAGTACGGTTCCTGTGCGGTGACTCGACTCCCTCCTGGCCGTAGCCGCCGCGCTGGCTCGAAATGGTCTCTTGGTCCTGGTCGTCAACATAAGCCAAACCCCGTTCGATTAGGGATTCCGCCCAGGTGTACAGGTCCTCGAAATAATCAGACGCGTAAAACACCTGGTTGGGACTGAAACCGAGCCAGCGGATGTCGTCGATGATCGACTCGACGTACTCCACGTCTTCGGTGTCAGGGTTGGTGTCGTCGAAACGCAAGTTGCACACTCCGCCGAATTGTTCGGCGATGCCGAAGTCGGCTGTGATGGCCTTGGCGTGGCCGATGTGCAGGTACCCGTTGGGCTCGGGCGGGAATCTCGTCTGGACCCGTCCAGAATAGGTCCCGGCCGCGTTGTCGGTCCGGACGGTGTCGGCGATGAAATCCCCTGCGGAGACGGTTGGATCGTTCACCCGGCCAGATTATCACGCCCAGAAATCGCCATGAATGCACGTAGGCGCGTCACGCATGAGTCTTGTCCCAGAATCTCCATCGACTCGAACAAGGGCGGCGACACGAGCGCGCCAGTGATGGCAACCCGGATGGGTGCGAAGGCCGCCTTCTTGCTCAGTCCCATCTGGTCGACCAGGCGTACGGTCAAAGCCTCGTGCAAAGCCTGGGTCGTGAACTCGCCCAAGGACTCGACGACTTCCAAGGTTGCGGCCAGGACGGCTGGTGCGTCGGCGCCTGCCTTGGCTTCAGACACCGGATCGATCGGAACATGGGCGTCGTCGGCCAGCAGGTATTGGATCTTGCCCCAGGCTTCACTCAGCAGAGTCAAGCGCGGAGAAATCAGGGGTACGGCCTGGCGGAGTCTGGTCCGCCAATCGATGGTGGAAGCGTTCTCGCTGGGAAGATCATCGCTCTGATAAGCCCGGATCCACCGATCGCTGGCGTCGCGAGCGACACTGTGGGGGTGCGATGGGCCGACGGTTGCCGTGAGGGCAGACTGGACGTCTGTTGAGCGGCGACCGGCGGGCCAGCGTGCCGGCACAGGGTCGCGTAGCAGCCATGGATCGGTGGATTCGGGATAAGCCTCGATGTACGCAATCAGCCGGTGGGCCAACTCCTCATCGCTCAGTGACCGGATGTAGTGCCCGTTGAGCCAGTCGAGTTTCTTGACATCGAAAACTGGACCGACAGTGTTCACCCTCGCCCAGTCGAAACCGGCCACGAACTCTTCGAACGAACAGACCTCGGCGTCATCCGACGCGGGCGGGTAGCCCATCAGTTGGAGGAAGTTGCGCAAGGCCTCAGGCAGATAGCCCTGCTCCTTGAACCACAGCAGCCGGGCAGCCGGATTCTTCCGCTTGGAGATCTTGGACCGGTCCGGATTGCGCAACAGCGGCATGTGGCACCAGGCCGGCTCGTCCCAGCCCAGCCAGCGATAGAGCAAGCTATGTTTCGGGGTTGAAGAGATCCACTCCTCCCCGCGCACAACATGGGTGATCCCCATCAGGTGGTCGTCCACCACGACAGCCAGATGATAGGTCGGAAACCCGTCCGCTTTCAGAATCACCTGGTCGTCGGGACGCGGCGCGCTGATCTGGCCCCGGATGACATCGGTGAAAACAAACTCCTCCTGGTCGGGAATCAGCATCCTGACAACCGGTGTCGGGGAGAACCCCGGCAATTCGGCCCGTTGCTCGCGAGTCAGCCCGTAGCACATCCTGTCGTACCCCGTGGTCGGCTGCTTGGCCTCCTCCTGGGCCTTGCGCATGGCGGCCAGCCGCTCGGGACTGCACCAGCAGTAGTACGCGTGACCGGCGTCGATCAACTGCTCGACGAACGGCTGGTAGGTGTCCAGCCGTTCGGATTGGCGGTACGGCGCGCAGGGTCCGCCAATGTCCGGGCCCTCGTCCCAGGTCAGTCCAAGCCAGGTCAGGGTGTCGAAGATCTGGGCCTCGGACCCCTCGACGTACCGGGCCCTGTCGGTGTCCTCGATACGCAAGATGAATTGCCCACCGGTCAGACGCGCGTACGCCAGGTTGAACAAGGACATGTACGCCGTCCCGACATGGGGGTCCCCGGTCGGAGAGGGGGCCACGCGGACACGGGCGGGAGTGTGGATGACAGTCATAGTGGTCCCAGTGTATCCAGAACGGGGCCGCCTCCTTGAAGGAAGCGGCCCCGCCTGGGCCCGCACAGGCTCTCGGCTCAGCGACTTGTCCGGCTAACCCTCCTGACACCGAACCACACGCCCGAGGCGCCTGCCCCCAGGAGCGCCACAGCGGCAAATAGCCCCAACTGGCCGGGAGAGACCGGAGTTGCAACCACGCCGCCTGTCTCGATGGCCACCGTGTCGACCACCGCGAACGAGGTTGATGCCAATCCGGACTTGTATCCCGTGAGCGTCACCGTGTGTTGGCCCGTCTGGAAGCCCTGGGGGACCGTGAAGGAGAAGGTCACCTTGCCGGTTGTGTCAGCCGTCTGGCAGCCGACATCCTGCACCGACGGCACGACCGACAAGCAGACCTGTTCGCCCGGGTTGAAGTGGAACCCGGTCGCCACCTGAGTTTCCAGCCGATGGCGTTGCGGGTACGTGACCTCAGCCTTCACGGCCACGATTGTGACCACAGTCACCGGTGAGACATTGCCCGCCTTGTCCTCGGCCCTCACCGTGACCGTGGTCCCTGCCGACAGGGCCTGCTCTGGGGCGCAGGTGAACCTGCCGTTGACATCGGCGAACACTTCCTCACACCCAGGGATCGTTTTCCCCTGGTCGTCCGTGATGTCGAGTCGGGAGCCGGGTTCAGCGGTTCCGCTGACTTCCGACCCGTTCGACACATGGACGATGGGGGCACCAGGGGACGAGAGATCCAAAGAGGCCTGAGCCTGCGGTGAATTATTACCCGCCTTGTCGGTCGACACGGCGGTGATTGTCCCGCTGACTGCGTCTGACGGAGTGGGCATCGACCAGTTCTTGGTCGAATCGACCGCGGTCGCCACAGCCGCGGTCGACGATTCGGAAATGGGGTACGTCCCTGTCAGCGTGGATCCCGGCTCTGCGACACCGGCGATGGTGGACTTGCCGACCGTGGTGATCGTCGGCGTCCGCGGAGCTTCGGTGTCGACTGTCACCGTGACGGTGTTGGAGGGCTGGGAAACGTTTCCAGCCTTGTCGGTCTCGTCGGCTTTCAGGGTGTGATTGCCGTCGGCCAGCGGTTTGTCGAGGGTGCAGGACCACGTCAGGTCCGGCTTGACCACGGTTCTGCACACCACCTTGTCATCAGCACGAATGGCCAGTTTGTTCCCGGGTTCCTGACCGGTGCCTGAAACCTCGGGGGTGGGCTGGTTGCTCACATCCTTATCATCGGGCTTTGCCAGTACCGGGGCGGCTGGCGGTTGGGTGTCGATCTGGATGGTGACTGTCTGGGAAGGATCGGACACGTTGCCGGCCTGGTCAGTCTCGTCGGCTGTGAGGGTGTGGTCACCGTCGGCCAGCGGCTCGCCGGGGGTGCAGGACCAGGTCAGGTCCGGTTTCACTGCTGCGGTGCACACCACCACATCGCCATCGCGGACCGTCACCGTGTTGCCGGGATCGCTGCCCGTGCCCGTCACCACGGGCTTGGAGTGGTTGGTCAGGTCATGGTCACCCGGCTTGGTGATAACCGGCGCCGGCGGCGCCTGCGTGTCGAGGGTGAACCTGACCGGATTCGAGGGTGGGGAAATCTCGCCTGTCGTGGTGGTCTCCACCGCTGTCAAGGCATGTTTACCATCTGGCAGACTGACCGGGCAGGTCCACGTGTGATCGGGCTGGACTGTTGTCGTGCACCAGACGCCAGTGGAGTCCTTCACGGTGACCGTGGCGCCGGGATTCTGGCCAACGCCGGTGACTAACACAGGCTTGTCTTTGATCACTCCACCATCGACCGGGAAGGTGATCGTCGGAGCACCGAGGAACCGCAAATCCAGCGGCGAGCCGTGAGTCGTCAGTTCCGCACCTGCAACTGACCCGCGCGCCGAGAAGGACCCCGCCTTGTCGGAACCAGCAGAGACAGTGGCTGTGCCGTCCTCGCGGGAGGTCATGGTTCCCGTGCCGCGCGTACCCGTACTGAACACCAGGTTCTCGTACTCGCTGGAGATGGAGAACACAACGCCCGATGTCGGGTTCCCGTACTTGTCGAAGGCATATCCGGTGATCACGTTGAGATCGGAAACGGGCCGGTCGTTGGTGGTGACGGCCACGCGGGTCTGCTTGGAGGGATCCTGACCGGGACCCCCGGGCTGACACCCTGCTTCGACGACACAGACCTTGCCAGGGACGAAGTGCACGGTCACGGGTGACGCGGTCACCGGGTGGCCGTTCACGCTCAGCGTGGCTTCGTGGGGACCGGCAGCGAGAGAGGAATACCAAACAGTCGTCGAACCATCCTTGCCGGTCGGGGTGATGCCGGTCTGGACGATGAGCGCAGGATCCGTACTGGCAGATTCCACCTGTGCGCCCTCAATCGGGTTTCCATACTTGTCAAAGGCCCGCACAGTGACGATATTGTGAGCGCTTCCATCGGCGACCTGGTTGTCTGTGCTCACCTTCACACCGGTCCGCTGATCAGCGGGAAGCTGGGGATCGATCGGTTCGCAACCATCGGCTGGGGAACACACCTCGCCAACCTTCCACGTGACCGGAGCCGACTTCTGACCCGTGTCGGCATTGGTGAGAGCTTCAGCCCCGACCGACGCCGTCACATCGAAGGTGCCCGAGGCCGTCGAATGGACTGACACCGAACACGCTCCGTTGCTATCCGTGAAACAGGACTCCCCTGACCAGACCGGACCTGGGCGGTCGGTTGAGAAGGTGACGATGGCGTGTTCCACCAGGTTGCCGTCCGGGTCACGGACGCTCGCCGTCGCAGTGTACGTGCTGAGCGCGTCCGTGCCGACTGGCAGTGGACCTGCCGGAGTGATCACCCACTCGGAACTGTCCGGGTCGGGGTCGTGGCTCCGGAATGAGACCGTCACCGGCGACTCGGCTGGGGTCTCACCACCGATGAACACCTGGGCCTTGTGAGCCCCCGGTGCGGCGGATGTGTACGAGATCGTGGAGACGCCATGTTTGTCCGTCGGAGCGATATCGGGTTGGACGGTCAGCGATGTCGAGCCCTCGTCGGGGGTCGAGCGGACCTCAGCACCCTCGACCGGATTGCCATAGCTGTCGTACGCGACAACTCTCACCAGGTTGGTCGCCACCCCATCGGCCAAAGCACCGTCGTGGATCACGTCGGCGCGAGTCCGGTGGTCGGAGTCCACGGGAGTGCACTGGGTCACGCAGACCTCACCGGCCACAAACTCCACCTGCTGGGGGCTGGCCTTCGCGGGGTCCGAGTTCCCACCGACGTCAACAGGCCCGCTGGGCGTCGGCAGGCTCGCATGGATGTCCAGTGTCGCCACCAGCTTCGACTTCAGGCTCACCGAGCACGTGCCGGCTGAATCGGTGACGCAGGAATCTTGGCTCAGCACGCCTGGGTCGACAGGCGCCAGGTGGAACAGCACCATCTGCTCCGGCGCAGGTGCGCCATCGGCATCGCGTGCCGTCACCGTGGCGGTGAAGGACTGCCCGACCTCAAGGGACGACACCGGAGTCACGACCAGTTCGGAACGCCCTGGAACGGCTTGCTTGTTCGTGAAGGAGACTGTGATGCCAGCCACGGGAGCGATGGCTTCGGCACCGAGGGATGCCGTCACCGTGACGTCTTCCGACACAGCGTCGGTGACCGTGACCGTACATGTTCCCTCGTCATCGGTCTGGCAGGATGGCCCGCTGGGGAACTGTGCTGACCCTGTCGCCGCGAACGTCACCTCCTGGAGCCGAACAGGATGGTCGTAGGAGTCCTTCACGACTGCCGACGCCGTGGCGGATTCACCCACGAAGAGTGCGGTCGGGGCAAGGGTGAACGAAGACGTACGCGCATCGGCTTCACCGGCGATGAATGCGATGTCGACGGACCCGATCGTTCCGACGCCATCGACACCTGCCGACACCGAATGGACGCCCACGAGAGTCGACGCGAAGGCCGCCCGAGCCTCGCCCTGGGCATTGGTCACGGCGGACAAGACCGACGAGGTCACGCCTGTCGGAACCGTGAACGTGACAGTCTTGCCAGCCACAGGTTGGTCAGCCGTGTCGCGGACTGCCGCCACACCGGTGTACGACGACTCCCCGTCGGCGGCCAGCGGGCCCTCAGGTGCGACCGTCCAGCTAGATTTCTCCAGGCTGACCTCTTGGGAGAAGGAGGACACAAAGTGTGCCACATCGTTTCCCTTCACCGCGACAGGGTACCCTTCGGTTTTCACTTCGACTGTCTTGTCGCCTGGCCGCGTGGACGTGATCGTCGCCCTGTACGACCCCGGCGCGTTGGGCAGAGGCTTGAAATCAGAAATCCTCGTCACCGCTTCCGGTACGACCAAGGAGGCGCTCAACTGGTCGGCCTTGCCTGTCAGGGGTCCGTTGTTGGCATCGCGAGCCACGGCTGTGATGACACCGAAGTCCTCGCCGTCGGCCAGAATCGGAGTCGACCACACGGAGAAGAACCAGTTCGCGTATGGGTTGTCGGGATCGATGTCCCCCGCCCAGGCGGGCGCTGCCGACTCGACATCCAGCCGGACCTTGGGCCCCACGGCTTGCGCCAAGGCCGCCCAACTCGACACTGCGAGGAGCACTCCCGAGAGCATCATCACCAGGCCGGTCACCCACGCGACGACCCTGGGGGCCCTGAGCCACTTCAACCGAGTCTTCACCGAACCTCACACCTTTCGTGAATGATATTAATTAAATAGTACAAATGATTGCTGTGACAAAGGATAGGTAATCAACTTTGTGGCAACTATTCAGCAACTCTTGATCAGTAGAATACGGAATTGATTTGATGTATTTTAGATCATACCCGATGATGAAGATTCTGTCATCTGTGTATAATATACCTTGTAAAATGATGTTATTAACAGCAAATGACATTCCGCGGAATCATCATCCATCATTATTGTCACGAATTTATAAAATCAAAGGTGAGACCATCGATGACGGACCCAAGAGGAGGACACGATGGGAACTCTCCCGTTAATAATAGTAATTAAACAGAATTTCAAGCGTGTACACGACGAAGGTCGGCCCAGGCCTGAATCCACCGACTCATGACTATGACGCGTCCTGGTGCAGGCACGCTGAGTACGTGACCGGAGAATCGGGTGCGTGCGTCGACAGTCCACACGTACACCTGACACTCAGCTGGCGAATCGAGTCGATCCCGCGGCTGCCGGGGCAACCCAGCGCTGGTAGGCCTCGTCGGTCAGTCCGCCGTGGGCGATCATGTCGGCGTACATCCGGCCTGATTCAGTGATCCGGCGGGTCTGGCTCTCGTACTCCAACCCGACCAGGCCGAAGCGGGGTTCCTCACCTTCGACCCACTCCCAGTTGTCAGTGAAGCACCAATGGTAGTATCGGGCGACCGGGACCCCGGATCCCACGACCGCGGACAGGTGGTCGGCCAGGAATCGGGGCCGGAAGGCATCGTCCGCGTCGGCTGTGCCGTTCTCGGTGATGTAGACGGGACCCGGATAGCGTTTCGCCACTTTGCGCAGCACTCGGGTCAAGCCGGCGGGATAGATCTCCCAGCCCAGGTCGTTGACCGGCGAATTCGGGCGTGTGCCTTCGGAAAATCCGGTCACCCACGACCGGGTGTAGTAGTTGATGCCCACGAAGTCGTAGTAGCGCCTGCGGGATGTCCCGCGAGTTGCTGACACAGCCGGAGGGGTCGTCGACGATCTGCGCAGGGGCGGCAGAAACCGTCCGTACGACATGGCTTCGAGGGCTGCGGTCTGAAACAAGTACTCCATGGCCCGTGCCCCGACGAGGTCGACGGGGTTGAGACGGTTCGCGGGATCGAAGACGCGAAGATGGTGGGCGGCCCCGACCTTGGCCGACGGCTGAATCGCGTGGATCAGGGTGTAGGCCCTCAAGTGCGCTTGGGAGAGATGGCTCAACACGGTCATGGCTTCATCCACCGATTTATGCCCCGGAGGCCAGATCCCGAACCAGAACGCCTGTGTCGCGTACACGTTGGGCTCGTTGATCGTGATCCACTCATCGACCAGGTCGGACAACTGTTGGACGACCCGTCTGACATAGGTGAGGAAGGCCGGCACCGTGTCCCGGCGCAGCCATGCCCCTCGTTCCTCCAGCCAACCGGGATTGTTAAAGTGGTGCAGGGTGACCACGGGCGTGATCCCCGCTTGGCGCAACTGGGTCAACTCGGACCGGTAATGGTCCAGGGCGTCCGCGTCGAAAACACCCTCCTCAGGCTCGATCCGCGCCCATTCCAGTCCCATGCGGTAGTGCTTGACGCCTAGTTCCACCAGCAGGGCGATGTCCTGGTCGACGCGATTCCAGTGGTCGGCGGCCCGCGCCGGAGTCGACCCATCCTTGACCGCGCCCGGACGGGTGGCCCACCGATGCCAATTCGTGTCGGCGTCGCCGCCCTCGATTTGTGTGGCGGCTGTGGCCACTCCCAATTGCAGAGAGCCCAAGTTCAACCCGGATCCACCGATTGCTGGCGTCGCGAGCGACACTGTGGGGGTGCGATGGGTCGGCGGGTGGCGTGAAGGCAGACTGGACGTCTGTTGAGCGACGCCCGACGAGCCAGCGTGCCTCCACAGGGTCGCGTAGTAGCCATGAATCGGTGGATTCGGGTTCATCTCCATGTCATAACCATACGACGGTGGTACGACATCGGTAGCATAAACACACGTCGAGGAAGCGCTCTCACCAATGCTGTGGTGGCTGTGAATTCAAGGTGTCAGCCAAGGAGCCAAGCATCCCTGTCAGGCACCAGATCACACCAAGCTAAGAATCCTGGTGACTATCGTCAGGTCATGCCCCCGAATCCAGGGAAAACACTGCGTCCGGTACTAGGCTGACCCCATGACACCGCGTACCCCCACTGCTTTGGATGCTCTGGCTGACAAGCACTTTGTCGCCGAGGTCAAACTCAGCCCCATCACGATGACCTACCTCGGATTGCACACCGGTCAGGACTCCTACGACGACTTCAGCCCAGCCGGGTGCGACGCCCACCACGCGCTGGCCGCGGCCACTTTAGCGCAGTTGGACACCACCGAACTGACCGACGACACCGATCGGGTCACCGCCTCCGCGCTGCGCGAGCGACTAACCCTGGCCGTAGAAGAACACCAGTGCGGGGCTGACCTGATGGACATCGCCAACATCGACTCGGGGTTGCACTCGATTCGCGAGGTGTATGACCTGATGCCGACCGCCACCGAGGACGATTGGAAGACGATCGCACGTCGGCTGAGCGCGGTTCCAACCGCGATCGCGGGATGGCTGGAAGCGCAGATGGCAGGGATCGAGCATGGTATCAAGCCCGCCCTGCGCCAGGTCGACGCGCTGATCGCACAGTGCGAAGGCTGGGCGCGACGCGGCGGGTCGCTGGACCAACTGCTCGCCCAGGCCCGGGCTGACTGCCCCGAACTGTCTTCGCGCACCCGTGACCGCCTGGTCGAAGGGGTCGCCATCGCCCAGGCCGGTTACGCCACCGCCATCGAGGCCCTGACCGAAGACATCCGCGAGCTGGCCACCGACCAGGACGCCGTCGGCGAGACCCGGTACGCCCTGGCCTCCCGGGAGTTCCTCGGTACCCACCTGGACTTTGAGCAGAGCTATCGCTGGGGCTTGGAGCAGGTGGAAGCCCTGGAGGAACGGCAAACCGAGATTTGCGCGAAACTGCGCCCCGGACTCAGTGTGGCCGACACCAAGAAGGCCCTGGATGACGACCCGGCGTACATCCTCGACGGACCAGACGCTATGAAACAGTGGATGCAGGCCCGGGCCGAGGCAGCCATTGAGGCTGTCAACGGACCGCACTTCGACATCCCCGAGCCCGCCCGGCGCATCGAGTGCATGATCGCCCCGACCCACGACGGTGGCATCTACTACACCGAACCCTCCGACGACTTCTCGCGGCCCGGACGGATGTGGTGGTCGGTCCCCGAGGAGCAGACGGCGTTCTCCACCTGGCGGGAACTGACAACAGTTCATCACGAGGGCGTGCCGGGCCACCATCTCCAGATCGGCCAGGCCGTGTACAACAAGGACATGCTCAACAAGTGGCGTCGCCACGGCATCTGGGTTTCGGGCCACGGCGAAGGCTGGGCCTTGTACGCCGAACAGTTGATGGCGGACCTGGGATACCTGGA